>OJSJ01001629.1_pt1 | contig 15312 bp, 10 predicted proteins | sample 1599381 | NCBI WGS metagenome assembly OJSJ01 (sample SAMN04168658, study PRJEB22393) | human gut metagenome | biome: human gut microbiome; feature: stool | host: Homo sapiens | collected 2014-03-24 | reverse complement strand
GCGTCTCCACTTCGGCGCAGGCGGACGGATTCAGTATGGCCCGGTTGAGCTTCAACGCTTGGCGCACCCATTCGAACGCCGCGCAGTAGGTCTGGTATTCGCTATTCTCGCAACGCAGCTTGAAGTACCAGCGTTCACGCGCTTCGGAAGCGCCCTCGTTGCCTTCCATCGAGAATTCCGGCGTGAAGCCCGACTGCCCGAACACGCGCTTCTTGCCGAAGCCGAGTCCGCACAGCGCGCCGACCAGCACACGGGCCACGCCCAGCGGCATGCCGGTGGCGGGGGCGATCATCGGGGCAGAGAGCACCGCTTTGTCGAACAGGGTGGGGTATCGCTCCAACACGGCCGCGCCGATGCCGCCGCCCATCGAATGGCAGAACAGGTTCAGCGGCATGCCGGCCGCGTACTGCTGGCCGATGGTTTCGGCGAAGCCGGCCAGATCGGCCACGTAGCGCTGCCAGTCATCAATCCACACCATGCAGCGGTTGTCCACGTCGCGCGCGGACTTGCCGTGGCCGCGATGCTCGAGTACACACACCGAGTAGCCGGCAAGCAGGAAGTACCAGACGAGCTCGTCGTACTTTTCGGCGAACTCGGTGAAGCCGTGGCTGATGACGATGGCCCCGCGGAAGGTGGCGGTGGCGCCTTGCTCGCGAATCGCGTCGAATTTGGCGGAGTCGTAGCACAGGTAGTGCAGCTGGCCCGAGCGGCCGCCGGTGTCCATAATGCCGGACAGCGGCTCGATCCCGGCCGAACGTTCGGCGGCGGACGGATCGAACCAGCCCTCCTCGCAGCATTGTTCGAGCGCGGGCAGCACCACGTCGGTCATCGTTTCGGCGTACTTGTTTTCGTCGATCATCGTCACCTGCATGGCTCCCATCTTAGGACAAGCCTCACGCCCACACCTCGCACCCACACCACGACACATTCCCGGGAATGCGTCGCAAGCCTGCGCGCCACTGACCGCACAGGCGCGTAGGTTGTGAGGTATGAGCGAAACCAATGATGTCAATGACGCAATCAAGCATTTCCCACGCCTCCGGGCGCGCACGCTGCGCTTCGGCTGCGGCGCACCGCGCTCCGCACAGACCGTGGGCGACGGCTCGCGGGCCCTGTTCCTGCGCTCCGACGGCCCCGAGGATCTGGTGACCGCACTGTGGCTGAGCTGGTTCGACGAGTCCGGCGAACACCATGAGACCAAGCTGGCCGACCCGCGCGAACTGCTGGGCGCAACCGCCGACAGCGAGGACGTGCCGGCCGAGGAGAAGGCCCGCCGCGAGCGTGCGCGCGAAGGCGGCACCGGCATCGTCGGATACTCCGCAGATGACGACGGCAATCGCATCGTGTTCACCATCAACGGCCGCCTGTTCCTGACCGACATCGATTGGAATGACGAGACCGGCGCACCCGAGCCGCACACCCGTGAACTGGCCGGCGAATGGCTCGATGAGGACCCGGCGATGTACACGCCGGTGCTGAACCCGCGCATCGCCCCGGATGGCGAACATGTGCTGTACACCACGGGCAGCTACCTGATGCTGGTCGATATCGGCGGCGAACTAGGTGACCGCATCACCGCCGTCTACGGCGTGAGCGTGGAGGATGAGGACGGCAATCCGGCCGAAAACACGTGGAAAATCGGTCTGGCCGAGTTCGTGGCCGGCGAGGAGATGGACCGATACGACGGCTTCTGGTGGGCCCCGGATTCGCAGCACGTGCTGTTCGAGTCCTTCGACACCGCCGACGAGCCGACCTGGCACATCAGCGATCCGGCTGACCCCGAGAAGCCGGACGCCGGCCGCCGTTACCCGCGCGCGCTGACCCGCAATGCCGACGTGTATCTGACCGTGATCACGCTGGCGTTCGATGAGAACGACCGGTACGCAGGCATCACCGGCAACGCCGATGTGGATTGGGATCGCGAGGCGTACGAGTATGTGGCCGCCGTGAACTGGCGTCGCGGCCACGATCCGCTGGTGCTGGTGCAGAACCGCCGTCAGACCCGCGATCAGGTGCTTGAGGTGGCAGTCGCGGCGGATGGGGCCGCGCTGGGTGCCACGCGTGTGCTTGAGGAGCACGCGAACGAGCAGTGGATCGACCTGGTTCACGGCACGCCCGCCTACACGCCGGATGGTCGTCTGGTGTGCTCGCTCAACGATATGGCCACGGACACCAACCGTCTGACAATGGACGGCCGCCCGTTCACGCCGGCTGGCTGGAACGTGCGCACGGTGCTCGCCGTGACCGACGAGGATGTGCTGGCCGTGGTGCAGCGCGCGCCCGAAATCGCGCCTGAGGTGCCGGACGCTTGGGCCGATGCGGCCGCCACCGAGTCCGTATTCGGCGACCACGACGCCCGCAGTTTCGACGTGGTGAGTATCGATTACAACGGCACGATCACGCCGGTCACGACCGATCCCGGCCAGTGGACCGCCTCGCGCGGCGAGCGCGGCATCGTGGTCTCCGGCCGCGATATGCGTTCCGCCCGCGCCCAGATGCGGCATATTCTGGGAGAACAGAGCGCCACTATCGCGTCCACGGCGGCCGAACCCGGCTTTACACCGAACGTCACGTTTACGCGACTGGGCGAGCACCAGCTGTACACGGCGATCATCGCGCCGAGCCCGGAAAGCCCGTACGCGCACGCCGAGAAGCTGCCGGTGCTGATGAAGCCGTACGGCGGGCCCGGCTTCCAGCAGGTCATCGCCTCGCAGTCCTTCTACTGGGAGGGCCAGTGGTGGGCCGACCAAGGCTTCCTGGTGGTCACGGCAGACGGCCGTGGCACCACCGGCCGCGGCCCGGCATGGGACCGCGAGATCTTCGAGGATATGAAGGACGTAACGCTGGCCGATCAGGTCGAGGCCGTCAACGCCCTGCCCGAGGCCGTCGCCCGGCTCAACGCCGATGTGGAATCACGTGCGGCACAGCCGGCTGCGGGCGATCAGGCAGACGCCGAGAACCACCCACCGGCGCTTCGCGCCACCTCCCGCCAGCGGGAGGCGATTCCCATGCCGGACCTCGACAAGGTGTGCATGATCGGCTGGTCGTACGGCGGCTTCCTGTCCGCACTGGCCGTGCTGGACGCGCCGAACGTGTTCAAGGCCGCATGCGCCGGCGCCCCGCCCACCGACTGGACGCTGTACGACACGCACTACACCGAGCGCTATCTGGGCCTCGACCCGGATGTCTACTACCGAAACGGCATCGTGCAGGACGCACCGAAACTCGAGCGCCCGCTTATGCTGATCCACGGTTTCGCCGACGACAACGTCACCATCGCCCACAGCCTGCGCCTCTCGCAAGCCCTGATGGCGGCGGATCGCCCGCACACCTTCCTGCCGTTGACGGGCATCACCCATATGACCAATGACGAGACCGTGGCCGAAAACCTGCTCACCCTCCAGCGCGATTTCCTGCGCGACGCGCTGGCCTGACAAATCGATAACACGCGCATCCCACCCGAGGTGCTCCACCGGTAAAGCACCTCGGGTGGTGCGCCGCACCCATTTCCGCCCTGAATTTTTGGATATTTTGCACTCATCGTCACGTGAAAGACCGGTTTTTTGTCTCATATTCCCATCACCGCGTAGGATGGGTGAAGATTAGAAAGGGAGGACTATGAGCGTTCTCGACCGTTTTGAAAAAAGCGTGGAGGGTGCAGTCAACGGAGTATTCGCCAAGTTTGGCTCCAAAGACCTGCAGCCTGTCGATCTTTCCAGCGCCTTGGAGCGCGAGATTGACGCCGAGGCCATGCCCGTGGGCCGTGACCGCACGGTGGCCCCGAATGAATACCGTTTCAAGCTCAGTACTCCTGACTTCGACCGTATCGAGGCATGGGGTAGCGAGACCCTGGCCAACGAACTGGCCGATAACCTCACCGAGTACGCGAAGAGCCAGCATTACGCCTTCGTGGGCCCGGTGATCGTGATCTTCGAGGAAGACCTTGACCTGTCCAAGGGCAACTTCAACCTCACCTCCGAATCCGTGCAGGGCAATGCCGTGCCGGTCACCACCGATGCGCAGACCGAGGATAGCCCGGTGCTCGAGGTGAACGGCAACCAGTACCTGCTCACCAAAGACAAGACGGTAATCGGCCGCGGTTCCGGTTGCGATATCGTCATCGACGATCCGGGCATCTCCCGCAAGCACCTGGAAATCGACATCACGGATAACGGCGTGATCGCCCGCGACCTGGGTTCGACCAACGGCACGTACGTGGAGGGCCACCAAGTGCCCGCCGCCACGCTGCTCGACGGCAACACCATCACCATCGGCCGTACCCGCATCCTGTACTGGGCCTCCGCCCAAGCCCAGGAGTAGTCGAGCACACGCCCGAAAGTCGTCCACTTATGACCGAACTGACATTCGCCCTGCTCAAGTATGGATTCCTGATCCTGCTGTGGATATTCATCTGGCTGGCCGTACGTTCGCTGCGCAAGGACATCGAGACGTTCAGTCCGCGACCTTCGCGCGCGCGTCGTCGCCGTGAGCGTGAAGTGCATAAGGCCAAGGCCGAAACGCCGCAGGCAGCTGCGCCGCGCCCGCATCGCCAGCCCAGCGCTTCCGCGTCGTCCGCCGCCTCGGCGCAGCCTACCCTGTTGGTCATCATCGATGGTCCGCTTGCCGGCAGCTCCGTGCCGCTGGCCGAAGCCGACATCACGCTTGGCCGCGCCGCCTCGAACACCGTGGTGCTCGATGACGAATTCGTGTCTTCCCACCATGCCCGTGTCTACCGTGACACGCGCTCCGGGCAGTGGGCCATTGAAGACCTGAACTCCACCAATGGCACCGTGGTCAACCAGCAGCGCATCAACCGCCCCACCATTCTGCCCGCTCGTATTCCTGTGCGCATCGGCGCCACCACCTTCGAACTGAGGTAGCCGCATGCCAAAATCCGCCGCTTCACAACCGCTGTTCCTGTATTCCACCACGGTGTCCGATGTGGGCACCGTGCGCGCGAACAATCAGGATTCCTCCTTCGCCGGCGAGCATCTCATCGCCATGTGCGACGGCATGGGCGGTCACGCCGGCGGCGATACGGCATCCTCCATCGCCATCCGGTCGCTGGCCCACATCGAGCAGGATGACACCGGTGGCAACGTCGAGACGATCTCCCGCATGATGGAAACCTCCGTTATGGCCGCGCATGACGCCATCGTCGGCAAGGCCAAGCGCGAACGCAAGCTTGCCGGCATGGGCACCACCGTTACCGCAGTGGCATTGGTGGCCGGCTACTGGGTCATCGCCCATATCGGCGATTCGCGCGCCTACCTGCTGCGCGACGGACGCCTGAGCCGCATCACGTGCGACCACAGCTACGTGCAGCACCTCATCAACACCGGTCGTATCACCCCGTCCGAAGCCAAGAACCACCCGCAGCGCAACGTCGTGATGCGCGTGCTTGGCGACTTTGACATTGACCCGCGCCCGGATATTTCGGTTCGCCGAGCCCACCCCGCCGACCGTTGGCTACTGTGCTCGGACGGCCTGTGCGGTGTGCTGGAAGATTCCACCATCGAAGAGACGATGACCACGCTGTCCGATCAGGGCGAATGCGCGCAGCGTCTGGTGCAGATGGCACTGCGGGCGGGCAGCACCGATAATGTCACGGCCGTTATTGCGGATGCCACGTTGGCGTTGGATGCCGATGCGTTCGATCTGCCGCACCAAACGCCGTTGGTCGGCGGTGCCGCCAGCCGTAATCTTGAGCCGATCGCCGACATCGTCAACGAGCCGGTGGCTACCGCGCCCGCGCTGCGTGAGGATGATTCCCCCGCCCAGCGCGCCGCAGCATTGATTCAGCCCGCCAGCGCGCACGAGACGGAGACCACGCAAACCACGGCCAAACCGTCGTCCACACGCGTGGTGCAGCCGTCCACCGTCCGCGAGGAGACCGGTGAACGAGCCAATCCCGATACCGGTGAGATTCCGGTGGTGCAAAAGCCGGATGGGCGCCTGTCCGCCGACCCCAACGACCCGGATGTGGCCAAAGCCATCCGCGATGAGCAGGTCGAGCAGAAGAAGGCCACGCGCACCAAGAAGCGCCGCAATAAGCTTGCGGTGATTATTACCTGCATTCTTGCCGTGCTGGCATTGGCCGGCGCCGGCTGGGGCGCGTACACGTGGAGCCAGACGCACTACTACGTGGGAGATAGCAACGGCACCGTAGCCATTTATCGTGGCGTGCCGACCAATCTCTTTGGACTTGAGCTTTCGCACGAAGTGCAGACCACCAATATCGCCACCGCGGACCTGCCTCAGACATGGCGTGACCAGCTGAGCCAAGGCATCACAGTCGGTTCGTTGGACGAAGCGCAGTCGCATGTGGGTATTATCCGCACCGAAATGCGCAAACTGGCCAAGCAGCAGGAAGCCGACGCCGCCAAGAAGGCCGAGGCGTCCAATTCCCCGGACAGTTCCAAAGACAGTTCCCAGAGCGATTCCAAGGACGGCACCAAGGATTCGTCCAGCCAGTCCGGCTCCTCGTCAGACAAGTCCGGTTCGTCAAGCTCATCCGATTCCTCGGATAAATCCGGTATCGGAGCGGCCGACAACGCGGCCACGGGAGATTCTCAATGATCGCTACCCGTCTACGTCAGATTTCTTTGTTGCTGATTGCCATGGCAATCAGTGCGTTGGCGTTCATCCAGATGTTCCAGCGCACCGCCGGCGAATTCCCTATGCAATACGCCGGCATGCTGGCATTGGTCGTAGTGCTGTTTCTGGTGCTGTGGGGGCTGATTGTGCGCTTCCAGCCGTACGCCAGCCAGTCGATTCTGCCTTGCGTGCTACTGCTGACCGCCACTGGCGTGACCATGATCGCCCGCATCGACCAGAGCGAAGGTTGGGCGGTTGCCCAACGTCAGCTGATCTGGCTGTGCATCGCCATCGTGCTTTCCGCGCTGCTCATCATCTTCCTGAAGGACTACCGCGTGCTGCGGCGCTTCTCCTACGTGTCGATGGTGGTGGGCTTGGTGCTGTTGCTCGCCCCGATGCTGCCGTTTGTCGGTCAGGAAGTGAACGGCGCGCGCATTTGGATCAGGATTCCGGGACTGGGCCAGTTCCAGCCGGGCGAGTTCGCCAAGCTGTTCCTTGCGTTCTTCTTCGCCGCCTACCTGTTCGACCATCGCGACCAGCTGGCCGTGGGCGGTAAGAAGATGCTCGGTCTGCAGCTGCCGCGTATCAAGGATCTCGGCCCGATCATCGTGGTGTGGATCGCCTCGATGGGCGTGCTCATCATGCAGCATGATCTGGGCACCTCGCTTATGTTCTTCGCCATGTTCGTGGCCATGCTGTACACGGCCACCGGCCGTAAAAGCTGGATCATCATCGGTCTGATCGCGTTCGCCGCGGGTGCCGTGCTGGCCGCAGGCATGTTCAGCCACGTGGGTCAGCGAGTCGATGCCTGGCTGCACCCGTTCAGCAACGAGCAATACAACAAGACCCCCGGCGGCTCCTGGCAGCTGGTCACCGGCATTTTCGGCCTGGCATCAGGCGGCATGCTCGGCACCGGTCTCGGCCAAGGCCATCCTTCGCTCGTTACGTTTGCGAACTCCGATTTCATCTACGCCTCTCTGGGCGAGGAACTCGGTCTGATGGGCGTCCTGGCCATTTTGATGCTCTACCTGCTCATCATTGCCTCCGGCTTTATCACCGCCATGAAAATCAAGGATGGCTTCGGCAAGCTGCTCGCTTCCGGACTGGTGTTCACCATGGCCTTCCAGGTGTTCACCGTGGTCGGCGGCATCACGCTGGTGATTCCTCTGACCGGTCTGACCCTGCCCTATATGGCGGCCGGCGGCTCCAGTCTGATCGCCAACTATATTCTCGCGACCCTGCTCATCATCATCTCGAACTCGGCCAATGCGCCCGAGCCGGAGCTGACCTCGGATACGTTCCAGTACGAGGCTTTGGCCGTGCTGCGCAACAAGGAACTTGAGGCCCGGGCCCGCGCCACTGAGCCGATCGTTCAGCCTCGCAGCGCGTCGGCTACGGCGTCGCAGTCCGAGTCGGAATCGTTTGACGACCCCATCGTGGATACCACCACTCCGTCGTATGCCGAAGCCGATGAACCGTACACGCCTACCGGCACGATTCCCCCGCTTCCTCCCGTTAACGGAGGCACTCGCGTATGAACAAATATCTTCGTCAGCTTTTCACCGCCGTGGTCGCGCTGTTCGTGATTCTCGGCCTGTCGTCCACCATCATCATGGCGGTACGGGCCAACGCGCTGAACAACGATCCGCGCAACGCCCGTTCGCTGTACCACCAGCTCGGCGCCTACCGCGGTGCCATTCTGGCCTCGGACGGCACGGTCATGGCCAAATCCGAGCCGGTCAACGACGCGTTCAAATACCTGCGCACCTATTCCAACGGTCCGCTGTATGCTCCGGTCACCGGCTTCTTCTCCATCAACCAGACCGCCGATCGCGGCCTGGAAGCCTCCCGCAGCATGCTGCTCAACGGCGAGGCCGATTCATTGATCTGGCAGCGGGCCAAGGCCATGCTCACCGGCGCTACGGATCAGGGCGCGTCCATCGAAACCTCCATCGACCCCAAGCTGCAGCAGGTTGCCTACGATCAGCTCGGCACGCGCGATGGTGCGGCGGTGGCCATCGAAGTCAGCACCGGTCGTATCCTCGCCATGGTGAGCACGCCCAGTTATGATCCGAACAAACTGGCGACCCATGACACCAAAGCCGCGTCTCAGGCCTACAACGAACTTTCTGCGGGCCAAAATAGCCCACTGATCAACCGCGTCACCTCGCAGCTGTACCCACCAGGGTCCACGTTCAAGACCATCGTCGCCTCGGCTGCGCTGGAAACCGGCGATTATCAGACGGACACGAAGATTCCTGCGGGCTCCAGCTATACCTTGCCGGGAACCGCCACACAGTTGCCGAACGACGAGGCACAGGGCGATGGCGTAAACGGGCAGATCTCCCTGCAAGAGGCCGTCGCATGGTCGTCCAATACCGCGTTCGCCCAGCTTGGCGTGAAACTCGGCGCGAGCAAGGTTTCGGACATGGCCACCAAGCTTGGTTTCGGCAGCACCATCACCATTGACGGCACCGAATCCACGGGCACCCCGATGACGGCCACCGCGTCCACATTCCCCTCTGATCCGACCGACGACAAGCTTGCGCTGGCGTCCATCGGCCAAGGCGACACCACGGCCACGCCATTGCAGATGGCGATGGTCGCGCAGGCAATCGCCAACAACGGCAAACTGATGCAGCCCACGCTGGTCGATCGTGTGCGCACCGCCGATCTCACCGTGCTTTCGCAGACCAAGCCGCAGACCATGGCCAACGCATTCAGCGAGGATTCCGCAGACAAGCTCACCACGATGATGGAAAGCGTGGTGACCGAGGCCAATCCGCAGCTGGCCATCGACGGCATCAAGGTGGCGGCCAAAACCGGTACCGCACAAATCGGTATCGACAACTCTGCCATCGACGGCTGGGTGATCGGTTTCGCGCCGGCGGACGATCCGCAAATCGCCGTCGCGGTGTTGGTGCATAACACAGATGTGTACGGTTCGCTCGCCGCTGGCCCGATCATGCGCGCGATGATGCAGGAGGCTTTGCAGCAGTGAAACTTATCGAAGGACAGCTTATTCACCGCCGATATCGTCTTGATTCGCGTCTTGCGCAAGGCGGTATGGGCGAGGTCTGGAAAGGCTACGATATTCAGCTCGGCCGTGAAGTGGCCATCAAGGCGCTGCGCTCGGACGTGACCAACGCCGAGGCCAAGCTACGCCGCCTGCGTGCCGAAGCCCATAATTCCGCCAATCTGGCGCATCCGAATATCGCTGCGTTGTTCGAATACTACGAGCATGACGGCATCGGCTTTCTGATTATGGAATATGTCCCCTCGAAATCGTTGGCGGACCTGTTCCATAGCAAGGGCGCGATGGATCCCATCGAACTGCTGCCCATCCTGATTCAGACCGCGCGAGGCCTGTTCGTGGCCCACTCGCACGGCGTGATTCATCGTGACGTCAAGCCGGCCAACATCATGGTTTCCGACACCGGCGAAGTGAAGATCACCGATTTCGGTGTGAGCTACTCCACGGGTCAGGGCCAGATCACCCAGGACGGCATGGTGGTGGGCACCGCACAATACATCTCCCCCGAGCAGGCGCAGGGCCAGCAGGCCACGCCGCAATCGGACATCTATTCACTGGGCGTAGTGGCGTACGAGGGCCTTGCCGGGCATCGTCCGTTCACCGGCACCACTCCGGTCGATATCGCCGCAGCGCACGTGAACAATCCCGTGCCTCCGCTGCCGGACTCGGTGGACGTCCAGTTACGCGAATTTGTCATGTCAATGCTGGCCAAGGACCCGTTGGATCGCCCGAAAGACGCGCTGGTGGTGTCCCGTACGCTGGCACGCATCGAACGCCGTCTGCTGGATCAGCAGACCGAAATGGCCGACACCGCCATGGCCACGTCCGGCAATCGACTGCCGCGCCGAGTGACCAGCACGCCACGCATTGTTTTGGAGGCCCCAGCCTCAAGATTGGGAGGGAATAAGCAATGAGCACCAGTATGCCCACCGCATTGGCCGGCGGACGCTACCAGCTTGGCCAGCTCATCGGTCGTGGCGGCATGGCCGAGGTCCACGTGGCTCTTGACACCCGTCTGGGCCGTACCGTGGCCGTGAAAATCATGCGCGCCGATCTGGCCAACGACGACATCTTCCTGGCCCGTTTCCGCCGCGAAGCACACGCCGTGGCCCAGATGAACAACCCGAACATCGTGAACATCTACGATTCGGGAGAAGAACTGGTTTCTTCCGAAAGCGGCGATGCCGAGCGTCTGCCATACATCGTCATGGAATACGTCAAGGGCCAGACCCTGCGCGACATCATCAAGGTCAACGGCGCACTCAGCCAGCGCGACTGCGAACAGGTGATGTTGGGCGTGCTTAACGCGCTCGACTATTCGCATCGCATGGGCATTATCCACCGCGATATCAAGCCCGGCAACATCATGATTTCCGAGCAGGGCGTGGTCAAGGTCATGGACTTCGGCATCGCCCGCGCTCTGGACGATTCCGCAGCCACCATGACCCAGTCGCAGGGCGTGGTGGGCACCGCACAGTACCTTTCTCCTGAGCAGGCGCGCGGCGAGACCGTCGACATGCGTTCCGACCTGTATTCCGCCGGCTGCGTGCTCTACGAGATGCTCACCGGCCGCCCGCCGTTTACCGGCGATTCCGCCGTGGCCATCGCCTACCAGCATGTTTCCGAAGTCGCCACGCCGCCATCCGCCGTGGTGCCGGGGCTGCCGAAGATGTGGGATTCGATCTGCGCCAAGGCCATGGCCAAGGACCGCCAGAATCGCTATGCCACGGCCTCCGAATTCAAGACCGACATCCTGACCTACATGAACGGCGGCGTGCCGGTGGCGGCCGCGTTCAACCCGTTGACGGACCTGTCGAATATGAAGGCCCGCAAGGAAGCCGAACGTGATTTGCCCACCACGCCGGTGGAACCGCATCAGCAACCCACCCAGGCATTCAACCCGGTGACCGGTCAGTTCGAGCAGATTCCACCGGCCAATGGTGCCAATGCAGCGGCGTTGCAGTCCCGTGCGCAGCAGCGTGCGGCGGCGGCCAAGGCCAAGAAGCGCAAGAAGATCATCATCGGTTCGGTGATCGCGGCTATCGTCGCGGTGCTTGTCATTGTGGGCATCGTGTTCGCCATGAACGGCTCCGGCAACAAGTCCTCGGAAGACACCGTCACCATCCCTGAGGTGTGCAACGCTTCCACATCCAAGGACAACATCAAGCTCAAGCTTGAGGCATCGGGTTTGAAGATGACCGAAAAGCAAGACACCGACTCCACCGAGCCGGAAGGCACCTGCACCAAGATGAGCCCGGACGCCGGCTCCAAGGTGGCCAAGGGATCTGCCGTGAAGGTGTGGTTCTCCGCAGGCCCGCAGTCCACTCAGGTTCCGGATGTCAAGGAACGCAGCCAGGAAGAGGCGCGCAGCATTCTGGAAAGCGCCGGGTTCAAGGTGAACGCCGCCGTCAAAACCGAAGACAGCGCCGACATCGCCAAGGATATGGTGACGAAAACCGATCCTGCCGCCGGTCAGTCGGTTCCCAAGGGCACCACCATCACCATATATGTTTCTTCCGGCATGACCACCGTACCGAGCAATTTGGTCGGTCAGTCGAAGGACAGTGTGCTACAGCAGTATGAGGGCAAGTTCAGCTTCACTGTGGAGCAGGAGAGCTCCGATACGGTGGAGGCCGGTCTGATTACCCGTGTAAGCCCTGATTCGGGCTCTTCCATCGCACAGGGCGGGTTCATCACCATTTGGGTGTCCACGGGCAAGGAGAAGGTCGCTGTGCCGAATATCACCGCTGGCACTGACTACGTCACCGCCGAACTCATGCTCAAGGCCGTGGGCCTCAAGGCTCAGGCCAATGGTCCAACCGGTAGCACCGCTGTGGTAGTCAGCATCAATCCTGGCGCTGGCAGCCAGGTAGATGCGGGATCGACCGTCACCATTACCACGAAGGCCGGCAGCACTGGCGGCGGTACCGGTACCGGAGACGGTGGCAACGGTACTGGCAACGGGGGCGGAACCGGTGAGTGAACCGGTGAGTAGCAAGTAAGCGCCGGGCGTGTATGTGTTGCGCATATGCAACGCAAATAGCGCAACACATACACGCAACACAAAGGGGAAGGGCTTCTGCGCCCCTCCCCTTTGCTGTATAAAGAGCTATCCCAGCGCAACAATCCCGGGAAGCGTCGCAAAACCAGTACGCAAGCCTCGTTCTAGCGACACATTCCGGGGAGAGTATCGCCGCGCGGAAAAGCTACTTCGTAACTTTGGGCTGGAGGCCGGCGGACTTGGCCACGGCGTTGTCTTGGCCGCAGACCTTAAGCCAGTTGGCCAGCAGACGGTAGCCGTCCTGGGTCATCACGGATTCGGGATGGAATTGCACGGCGTACATCGGCTTGCCCTTGACACGCACGCCCTGAATAATGTGGTCGCCTTGCGTCCACGCGGTAACCACCAGCGTATCCGGCACCGAATCGGGCTCGACGGCCAACGAATGGTAGCGGGTGGCGGTCATGGGGTTGGCCACGCCCTCGAAAATCTCGTCATCGATATGTTCCACCAAGCTGGTCTTGCCATGCATGATGGTGGGCGCATGGTCCACAGTGCAGCCGTACACCTCAGCGAGCGCCTGCAAGCCCAGGCACACACCAAACATCGGCACGCCGCTGGCCGCGCACAGGCGAATCATATCCTCACTGGCACCGGATTCGGCCGGAGCGCCAGGGCCGGGAGAAATCAGCACGCCATCGTAACCGTCCAGTACACCCGGCGCGGCTGGGTCGATAGCGTCGTTACGCACCACATCAACAGTGGCGCCAAGGGTTTGCAGATAGCCTACGATCGTGTAGACGAAGGAATCGTAGTTATCCACCACCAAAATATGCGCGGAATCGGTCATAGGGCTCTCCTTGAGGGACGTGTACTGCAAGCCATAGTACTAGGATGCCGTCAGCTCGCTGCCACGAAGTTCGACATCTGCTGTAGGAATGGGATATTGGCGGCGGCCCAAGGGAATCCCCACTGGAACAGCGCCGCGGCGGCTGCGAACAGCAGCAGAGCCAGCAGCAACCATCGAATCGGTGCCACGCCGGGCTGCAGACGCAACAGTCCGCCATAGATGCTGGCATCCGGACGGCGACGCTCACCCGCGCGAATCTCGCGCAGCACCGGCCAGCGCCATGCCACCGCAGCGGCAATGAACAGAACCAGCCACACTACCAGCGCGCCGAATACCACCTTGTCCAGCGAGCCAATGCGGGAAGCGATCGAGGGGGTTTCGGTGGTGGAGAACATCACTGCACCGGACGAATCAGTAGTAGCCAGCTCTTTGGGCACACCGTCGGACACTTTGGCCCAGTACGCCAACTCACCATAGCTGATCCATCGATGGGTGGGGGTGGAGTATTTCGGCTCACAGGTGGTCAGTGTGATCATGCGTTTGGTGGGATTGGCAGTGGAGTCTTCCGGATTGGGGGCGATCACATGCACGTCCGTGGGCAGCACAATCTCGTACCGGGTGTAGTGGTAGACGTACCAGTAATCCTTGGTACGAACGATGATGGGATCGCCTTCCTGCAACTTGTCCACATCGCCCAACGGCTGCCCGTAGCCGTTGCGGTGGCCGGCGACGGCGAAGTTGCCGACCTGCCCCGGCATCTGGGTGGTGTCGTAATGGCCCAGACCGTGGCGATTGAGCTGCTCGAGCGTGGTGCCTTCCACGATGTTGCGGTGCCATTGGGAGCCGAAGCGCGGAATGTAGATCTGCGCAATCAAGTCGCCATATTTCGCGTCTTTCGGCTGTACCGGCGCATCGCCCTCCTGGGCTTTGGCGATGGTGACCGTTCCCCCGTTGTTGCTGGGGTCGCTCCAGTCGACGGACTGGGTGGTTTCGTTCTGGGCTCGCTCCGCCTCGACACCGGTCCACCACATCTGCCAGACGATGTACAGGGCGCAAATCACGGCAGCGGTAATCAGCAGTTCGGCGCAGATGCCGAGTGCCTGCCAGACCGGGCTCCGCTGGGGCGAAGACGCGCCGCGTACTGCGGCACGACGGGACCTTGCCCTACTGGCGTTGGCCGGGTCTGCCGCCATTCGTGCGGCATCGTCCTCGGGGAAGGGCTGTACGTCCGACACGGACGCGAGATCAATGGGCGCCGGTACGCCGCTGTTGTGCCTGCCGTGTCTCATTGCTGAGTCTGCTCCTCATCTGTGGTCTTTGACGTATCGACCGTGGCATATTTCAACTGCTGCAGCAAGGCGGCGGTAGCGGGGAACTGAAGGTCCTCGGCATTCTCCACCTTGTAGCCAATGCCAAACGCGGTCACATATTGCTTAAGAATGGTAATGGCTTCGGAGTCGTTCAACGCTGCGCGAAGTCTTTGAGAGTCACCAATCGCGGAAATGGTGAACGGCGGCGAGTATTTCTTACCGTGCAACGACAGCACGTTGCCGGAACAGATGACCGCCGAATTGAACAGCACCCGCTGATCCATAATCATCAGCGCATCGGCACCGCCGGCCCACAAGGCATTCACCACCGATTCGACGTCCTGCTGGTGGATCACGTAATCGTTGATATTGGCGGTCGTGCCGTTGTTGTTGACTGCGTTCTCCCACAACGGAGAATCATCCAGCGTTACCGTTACGCCGCTGCCGCTGAGCGCGGGCAGCATCAGGCTGGAATCCACATTGCTGGAGTCCTTGCCTTGGTTCTGTGTGCTGTCGGTGC
>OJSJ01001603.1_pt1 | contig 15563 bp, 10 predicted proteins | sample 1599381 | NCBI WGS metagenome assembly OJSJ01 (sample SAMN04168658, study PRJEB22393) | human gut metagenome | biome: human gut microbiome; feature: stool | host: Homo sapiens | collected 2014-03-24 | reverse complement strand
TTTTTTATTTCAGAAAAAATACATACGTTTGTAACATCATAACAATACCTTTGTGGCCAAAAATAAAGAAAGTATGTACGCAACAGACACTCTAATGGATGAACGGGAAGTGGTTCTCCGTCTGATAGACGGAGATGAAGAGGCCTTTTGCGAACTTTATGCCGCTTATAAGAATCGTTTGCTCTACTTCGCCCTGAAATTCGTCAAGTCGCATGAATTTGCGGAGGATATATTTCAGGATGCGTTTACGGTAGTTTGGCAAACCCGTCGTTTCATCAATCCCGAAGCCTCTTTTTCTTCCTATCTTTATACTATTGTACGTAATCGTATTTTGAATCAGTTGCGGGATATGGCTAATGAAGATCAGCTGAAAGAGCAGATTCTTTCTCAAGCGATCGATTCAGCGAACGAAACGAATAATCATATTCTGCTCAATGATTTGAAAGAGATTATTGCCCGTGCATTGGAGCAATTAACGCCCCGCCAGCGTGAGGTATTTAAAATGAGCCGTGAACTACAGATGTCTCATAAAGAAATAGCCGAAGCATTGGGCGTTTCAGTTCATACAGTGCAAGAACATATTTCTCTTTCTCTAAAAGTGATTCGTTCCTATTTGACTAAATATTCAAGTACATCAGCCGATGTACTTTTGATTCTATTGTGCTTGAATTTATAATAAATGTTAATCACACCCTAGCTCTTTCTTACTTTTGTGTATTACTTATACAAAGGGAAGGAAATTAATATCCTTATTTTGAATATATGATGAAAGATACTAAAACAGAAAAAGATAAATTGCATCGTTACCTGGATGATCTTTATACCCGGGATGATGCTTCACAGTTGTTGCAAAGTATTAAGGATTCAGAAAACCAAGATATATTGAACGAACTGGCAGCAGAGGTTTGGGAAGAATCCGGGAACCTGCAACCTGGTAATGATTTGGAGCGGGAAAAATATAAGAGAGAGGCACGCCAATTACTGAAGCGTATTGAACACAAAAAACGTACATGGTTCCGCCGGGCTTCTGTGGTGGCAGTCAGTACAGCGGCTGTAATAGCCATTATCATAGGGAGTGTCAACTTTTTCCGGTATATGAATGCACAACAGGTCACACTGGCTGAAATCACCACTTCCTTTGGTGAGAAAAGACAAGTGACTTTGCCGGACGGGACTCTTTTGGTTCTGAACTCTTGTTCGCAAGTGCGTTATCCGGATCGTTTTGTTGGAGATCTCCGTGAAGTGGAACTTGAAGGAGAGGGATATTTCCGTGTTGCCCGTAATGAAAAGATGCCATTTGTTGTGAGGACGAAGCGACTGGATGTTCAGGTGTTAGGTACCCGGTTTGATGTAAAATCCTATTCAACAGATGAAATAGTGTCTGTGAGTGTGGAGAGTGGTAAGGTGCAGGTCGATTTGCCGGAAGCGATGATGAGGTTGACTGCTAAAGAACAGGTGCTTATCAATACTGTTTCCGGAGAATATAGTAAGAAAACAGAGGATAGGGGAGTGGCTGTCTGGATGAAAGGTGGGTTACGCTTTTACAGTACACCTATCCGCGATGTGGCAAAAGAACTGGAACGGGTATATAATTGCCGGATTACTTTTGCTTCCGGTCAGGATTTCAACAACTTGATTACCGGCGAACATGATAACAAGAGTCTGGAAGCGGTACTTAAATCCATTGAATTTATCAGCGGTGATATCAAATATAAGAAAGAGGGCATCAATGTACTTCTTTATAAAGAATGAGATGAATAATAGATAATGTTCAACCTTTTAAAAAATAATAGATGAAAACAGCTCCTTCATGAACCTCCCCAAAATGATAGAAGCACTCCAAAGGAATGCCTCTATCCGCAATCCGGACGGATATTCATAAGCTTCGACCCAAATGAATAACGTATCGCGCATTGCTTGTTTTTAATAACTTTAGTCAATTACTAAAACGCACAAATTTATGAATAATCTTCTTATTTGTAAAGGGATAAGTAAAAATAGCTGTTCGTTTTTAGCTTTTTTACTATTCACCTTCATTTTAATAGCTCCGGCTGCTGCTCAGACATTGAAAGAGCATGATATTACGCTTCGTGTGCAAAACGAGCCGGTAGAGAGTGTTTTCAATAAAATCAGCAAACAGACTAATTTTAAGTTTCTCTATGATCAGGAGACGGTGAACAAGGCTCCGAGAGTTTCTTTCGACATTAAAAATGCTTCATTAAAACAGATTCTGGGAGAAATTACTTCCCAGGCCAAGCTTTATTTCAATAGGACCGATCATACAATTGCTGTCAGCAAACAGCCGCTTAAGAAAGAAGAAACTGCTCAACGTGCACGCACTATCCAGGGAATAGTTGCAGATGATAAAGGAGAACCGGTGATTGGTGCCAGTGTGCAGATTAAGGGAGAGGGTAGTGGTACGATTACCGATATCGACGGACGTTACTCAATCATGAATGTACCGGAGTCTGCAACATTGACCATCTCTTATATTGGATATAAAACGGTAAATATCTCTGCAAAGGATAAAAATACGGCGAAAATCACGTTGGTAGAAGATAGTAAGATGATTGATGAGGTAGTAGTGGTGGGATATGGAGTTCAGAGGAAAAGAGACGTCTCTACTTCTATTTCTTCCGTGAAAGCTGAACAAATTGCGGACGTTTCTGCTTCAGACTTTCGTCAGGCGTTGGCGGGTAAGATGCCGGGGGTACAGGTTACACAGCCAAGTGGTGATCCGGAGGGAAGTGTAAGTATCCGTGTTCGTGGTATCAGTACGGTTAATGCCGGTAGTGATCCTCTTTATATTATTGATGGCGTGCCGGTAGAACGTGGATTTGCCAATCTGAATAATAATGATGTCGAATCTGTGGAAGTTTTGAAAGATGCTTCGTCGGCAGCTATTTATGGTAGTCGCGGTTCCAACGGTGTAATTATTATCACGACCAAGCAGGGACAGTCGGAAAAGATGAAAGTGCAGTATGATGGATATTATGGTATCCAGAGTGTTTCGAAGAAACTTTCAATGATGAATGCATATCAGTTTGCCGAATTTGCAAAGGATGGTCATGACAACGCTTATCTGGATGCTAATCCCGGAGGTTCACCGGATGACCCGAATGGAATGCGCCCGAATTCATGGGAACGTATTCCTACCGAACTCTTTCCCTATCTGAATGGTGATAAGGGGTTGACGGATACGGATTGGCAAGATGCTATTTTTCGTACTGCTGCTACTACCAGCCACAATGTTTCTATTTCCGGCAGAGGAAAGACAGTCGGCTATTTCATTTCAGCCAACTATTATGATAAAGAAGGTATTATAATTAATTCCGACTTTAAGAAATATAGTATGCGTATGAATTTGGACGGGAAATATAAAAGACTGAAATTCGGTCTGAATTTCTCTCCTTCCTATTCTACTTCCAATCGGGTAGATGCTTCCGGATCTAATGGTATTGTGCAATCGGCATTGATGATGCCTCCGGTATGGCCGGTGTATAATGCGGATGGCAGCTATAATTATCAGGGAAATGGCTATTGGAGAATTGGGAATGACTATCAGCATAATGCCGTATTGAACCCGGTAGCCATGGCAAACTTACAATCGGATGTCGTAGACCGTATGGCGATTGTCGGAAAAGTTTTTGCTGAATTGGAGTTGTATAAGGGGCTTACTTATAACATTTCTTTTGGTGGCGATTATTATGGTTCGCATAATGACCAATATCGTTCTTCGGAACTTCCTTTATTGGGACAAAAGTATTATGATGTAAAGTCAAATCCGACAGCCTACAGTTCATCAGGTTTTTATTTCAACTGGTTGGTGGAGAATAAAATCAATTATAACACAACGATTAAAGATGCTCATTCCATCAATGTGGTCTTAGTACAGTCGGCTCAAAAAGAGACATATAAAGGAGATAATGTGACGGCGACCGATTTCCCGAACGACTATATACAAACAATTTCCGGAGGTACGGTGACGAAAGGTGCATCTGATAAAACCCAATGGACGATTGCTTCTTATCTGGCGCGTATGCAGTATAGCTATAAAGGTAAATATATGGCTTCGGCAGCTATTCGTGCAGACGGTTCTTCCCGTTTTGGCAAGAATAACCGGTGGGGATATTTTCCTTCAGCTTCTTTGGCGTGGAGAATAAGCGGAGAAGACTTCTTTATGAAGGCTAAGTGTCTGTCGTTTGTTGATGATTTGAAGTTAAGAGCGAGTTATGGAGTGACCGGTAACTTCCAGATTGGCAATTATGATCATTTGTCTCTGATGGCTTCCGATAACTATATACTCGGTACAGGCAATGGGCAGTTGGTGAATGGATATAAACCTAGTACCATAAAGAATGAGGATTTGAGTTGGGAAAAGAATGCGATGGTGAATGTGGGTGTTGATTTGCAGATGTTCAAAGGATTGCTGGGACTGACTGTGGATTATTATAATACCAATACCTCTAATATGTTGTTGAATGTACCAGTTCCCCACTTGACCGGATATAGCACTGCATTGATGAATATCGGTAAAGTGAATAATAGGGGATGGGAAGTTGCTTTGACCTCACAGAAGAATATAACTAAAGATTTCGGTTATTCGTTTAATGCTAATTATGCCACTAATACGAACGAAGTGAAGGCACTCGGTCCGGGTAATGCTCCTATCATATCTACCGGTAGCGTAGATCATGCTTATTACATAACGAAAGTCGGTGAACCCATCGGATGTTATTATCTGTTGGTGCAGGATGGAATTTTCTCCAATGAAGAAGAATTAAAAAAGTATCCTCATTTCAGCAATACCCAGCCGGGAGATTTCCGCTTTGTGGATGTAGACGGGGATGGAGTGATGGATTTGGATAAAGATCGTACAATCGTGGGTAACTATATGCCCGATTTTACCTATGGGTTTGGTGGTAAAGTCTGGTTTAAGGGATTTGACCTTGATTTTAATTTTCAAGGAGTATATGGTAATGAGATTCTGAATCTGAATCGTCGTTACATTGATAATCTGGAAGGTAATACCAATGGCACCACTATAGCCTTGAATCGTTGGAAAAGTCCGGAAGATCCGGGAAACGGTCAGGTGAACCGTGCCAATCGTAAGTCAAAGGGTTATAATGGTCGTACTTCAACTTGGCATCTTGAAGATGGTTCTTATCTGCGACTGCAGAATGTGACACTAGGATATACTTTGCCGAAGAACTTGACTCAATGCTTTTTCGTGGAAAAATTAAGAGTTTACGTTTCCGGACAAAATTTATGGACTTCGACTAATTATAGCGGATATAATCCGGAAGTAAATGCACGTCCGAGTAATTCTCTTTCACCGGGTGAGGATTATGGAACTTATCCATTAGCTAAAACATTCTTGTTTGGGCTAAACATAACACTTTAATCATCCTTTAAAATACACGTTATATGAAAAAATATAAACTAATACTATTCCTGTCAACTGCTTTGTTATCAGTTGCTTGTACAGATAGTTTCTTCGATTTGGAACCGAGTAGCAGTGTGCCTACCGACAAGGTATATAAGACAGCGGAAGATTTTAATGTAGCCGTGATAGGATGTTACTCCAAATTGCAGACACAAGTTTCCTATTTTACAGAGTGTTGCGAATATCGGAGTGATAATTTGACATTGAGTGCGCCCACTGCCGGAACACAAGATCGTTATGATATCGATCAGTTTGCAGATAAAGCCTCTAACGGAATTTTGGAAGATGCCTGGGCGAACTTTAATAATGGAGTCTATCGTTGCAATCTTGTATTAGATAGAATTGATGAGGCCAACTTCGACGCAACTCTGAAAAAACAATATAAAGGCGAAGCTCTTTTTATCCGTGCCCTTACTTATTTTAATATGTATCGTTTATGGGGAGGGATACCGATGACTAATAAAGTGGTGACGGTGGCTGAAGCTCTTAAAATCGGGCGCAGTTCCGATCAACAGGTTTATGATTTTCTTGTCGGTGATTTGAATCAGGTTATTAATGAAAATATGTTGCCGTCTTCTTATACAAGTGCCGATATGGGACGAGTGACTTCCGGTGCTGCAATGGCATTGCTCGGCAAGATTTACCTGACTTTCCATAAATGGACGGAGGCTCGCAATGTGCTATCTCAACTAGTGGGTCGGTATTCTTTAATGACTACCCCCGAACAGGTGTTTGACGTGAACAATAAAATGAACGATGAGATTATTTTTGCTGTTCGCTTTAATAAGGATGTTGAAGGAGAAGGACATGGATATTGGTTCTCTATTATTAATCTGACTGATGATACCAATCAGACAAAGTCTCTGAAAGAGTGCTACAAAGATGGGGATAAGCGCAAGAATCTGATTACCTATGTAAAGGTGGAAGATAAAGTATGCGTGATGAATAAATTTAAGGATGTCAAAAGTGCGACCTATAATACAGTCGGTAATGACCAGATTATTCTCCGTTATGCCGATGTGCTGTTAATGTACGCTGAAGCTTTGAATGAAATCAGTTATAGTAATTTGCAGAATTCAGAAGCTATGGTTGCTTTGAATGCTGTGCATACTCGTGCCGGATTGTCTCCGCTTCAGATAACAGAGCTGCCCGATCAGGATAGCTTCCGTAAAGCGATTATGTTGGAACGTCAACAGGAGTTTCCTTATGAAGGACAGCGTTGGTTTGATTTGGTACGTATGGGAGGTGCTAAGGAGGCTATGAAAGCAGAAGGACATATTATTCAGGACTATCAATTCCTGTATCCTATTCCAAAAACAGAGTTGGAAAGAATAAACAACACAGAACTGTTGTGGCAGAATACGGGATATTAATAGGATTAAACTAAAAGAAATCAAACGATGAAAAAAATACTATATAGCTTGTTGTTTATTTTCACGGTAGTCTTTACTGCTTGTGAAGAAGATCTGCCAAAGGCAAGTTTCGATTTATATGAACTGAAGTCACTAACGGCAACAGCCGGAGATATGAATGTGACTCTTTCCTGGGAAGCATACGAGAATGCCCGTCCGAATGAATATTTGATTCTTTGGACTTCCGGATCATCAGAAGCGGAAGGAGGCGAGATGACTGTGGATGCAAAAACAATGACTGCCACTATCAATAATCTGGTGAACGATGTTGCTTACACTTTTTCTGTGCAACCTCGTTATGCGGGAGGATTGGCCAGTAAAACTACTGCTGCCTGTACACCGAAGAATGCAAGATATCCGATTTCTGATCTGACGGCAGCAGCCGGCAATGAAAGAGTGCGTTTGAGATGGACGAAACCTGCAAGTGAACGTTTCACTCGCTATCAGGTTACCGTGAATCCCGGTAATCAGATTATCAATCTGGATGATACTTCATTGGAAGAATACATCGTTGATGGTTTGACTAACGATCAGGAATATACATTCAATGTAGTCTGTGTTTATCCTACAGGCAATTCTATTGCGGTGGAAACTTCTGCTACTCCCGGATTGATCTATCCTATTCTCGCTAGTACGGAACTGGTTGTGTGGGAGCCTTCTACCTTTGCTTATAACGATATGTATTTCATGGCTGGTGAAGTGAAATCGGTAAGTTGGGATTTTGGTGATGGTACGACATCGGGAGAAAACAATCCGGTGCATGCTTTTACTACTACCGGTACTTATACAGTGGCTGTAACGGTGACTTATGTTAATAATACCACCGAGTCGGGCAGTCTGACTGTCACGGTCGGCAATTATAAATGGAATTCTGTCGATTTGAACTTCGGTGGACTTACCGGATATGTAAAGACCTCCAATCCGGTGTTCTCTCCGGATGGAAAAACAATGTATATCCCGACATCTACTCCTGCGGGTCATTTATTTGCTATTGACGTAGTGAGCGGTGAATTCAAGTGGGTGTTTGCTATCAGTCAGATAACTTATGGCGGAGGTGCGTTGGTGGCTCCTGATGGTACAATCTATCAGTGTGTAAGAAATGCCACTATTAATAATGTATATGCTATTAATCCGAACGGAACTCAAAAGTGGGCAGTAAAATTGGATGCTGCGATAGGAGCTTTCCCTGCATTGTCGGCCGATGGTGTTCTTTACTGTCTCACCAATAAGAGTACGTTGTATGCGCTGGATGCATCCAGTGGTGCTATTAAATGGCAACAATCGCTTGACGGAGCAACCGGTAGTGCTGTGGCTATTGATAAAGCCGGAAATGTTTATGCAGGTACAAGTGCAGCCATTTATTCTTTTAAATCGAATAAAGAGCAGAATTGGAAATTGGAAGAAGTGAATGTGACAGAACAGGCTACGTTTGCTTTGAAGGATCAGGTACTTTATGCGACTTTGAAAAACGGAGGACTCGTTGCTGTTGATATGACAAACGGAACAAAGAAATGGACGTATCCGACTACAAAAGGAGATGCTTATTTCCCGATTGCTGATAAAAATGGCAATGTCTATTTTACTGAAAAAGGATCGCAGACTGTTCATGCAGTAAATGCCAGCGGACCTAAAATCTGGGAGAAAAATGTGGGTAACAATTTGAACTACAGTGGAGGTGCTTTGAGTACGGATGGTATTCTTTATATAGGTACCCAATCGAATAACAAAGTGCTGGGACTTGACATCACTAATGGAAACATTGTTTTTGAAGAGACTGTGGGACAACAGGTCATGGCAGCTGTTAGCATTGGTCCGGACAGACGGCTTTATTGCGGAACGATCGGATCTAATAATATCGGTTCGATAAAGGCTTTTGCTGTCAATAAGACATTAGCAACAGACTCCTGGAGTATTCGTGGTGGTGATATTCAAGGTACAAACCGTCAAAAGTAAGCGATAATGAGAGTTCCTGTTTTTATCTTATTTATGGCGATGACAATGGGTTTATATGCACAGAAATATAAAGTAGGTACGACTACAGCTTTGTGGAAAGTACCTGCTTCCACAGACTTTTCTCAAGCTCGGTCTGTGGGGGTAGAGTATGTGGAAGTAGCATTTAACCAGTGTTATAGAGGAGTTCCGGCAGATGAAGTTGTTCCTCGTATCCGGGATATGAAAGCAAAAATTGATAGTGCCGGTATCAAGGTCTGGTCTATACATCTTCCTTTCTCACGCATGTTGGACATATCGGTGCTGGATGAAAAGAAAAGGAAAGAAAATGTAGATTTTATGGCGGAGATGATTGGACAGTGTGCTCAATTTCAGCCGAAATGTTTGGTATTGCATCCTAGTTCTGAGCCTATTACTGACAGTATTCGGGCACAAAGAATAACTAACGCTTCCAGGTCTATCGCTTATCTGAAAAAATATGCGGATCAAATAGGAGCACAGTTGTGCATCGAAAATCTGCCGAGAACTTGCCTGGGTAATACTCCTGAAGAGCTTTTGGAGATGATCAAAGATATTCCGGGTGTGAAGGTTTGTTTTGATACCAATCATTATACTAAAGGGACGACAGGGCATTTTGTAGAAACTGTTGGTGAACGTATAGGTACTATACACGCTTCGGACTTTGATTTTGTCAACGAGTGTCATTGGCTTCCTACACAAGGTGACATTCAATGGGGAAAGTTAATGCATGCACTCGAAGGAATCGGCTATGAAGGGGTTTTCATGTATGAAGCTACCAAAGACCATGAAAACGACAATACGCGTCCGACACCGGAACGGGTGGTTGAGACTTTCAATAAAATAATTAATGACTATAAAAATCAGAAATAAGATGGATATAATAAGAAAAATACAATATTTACTGTTTTGTCTTTTGGCAATAGGTTTTGTTGCTTGTGATGATGATGACAACAACAGTACCGAAACTGGTCATGAAGGAATTCTTACGCAATTGGCAGAGGAAGTAGATGCCACTGCACAACAGTTGTGGAGTTCTTCTCCTTTGATTGTCAATACCGGACGTACCACTACTTTGACCAAGATCCAGGGATATGCGGATAAGTGTAAAGATGATTATTTCATCAGTTATCTGAATGGCTTCGATCAGGCAAGTACGAGTATGGAAAAGTGTGATCCGATTATCTATTTTTATCGGAGTGCATTTGATCGTGTAATGGATGGAATTAAAAACTCAAAAGTAGAAAATGGTACGGCAGCGATCTGGTTACTCTATAATATGGGGTATGTGGTAAAAACTCCGTCAGGATGTTTTGCTATTGACATTTCTCATCGTTGGGCGAAAGAGCTGGCACCTTATATTGATTTTCTCTGTGTTACACACAAGCACTCCGATCATTATAGTAATGATCTTATCCAGGCTATGTTTGATTTAGGTAAACCGGTGTTATCCAACTATTTGAAAGACACGACATATCCTTATACTGCAAAGGGGGATAAAGATTATGAAATTGGAAAATTCAAGATTAAAACCTGTATCACTGACCATAACAATGCCGGGTTATCTAATTTTGTGACTGTGTTTTCGATCGATTGTGGGGAAGATACCGGTAATTTCGTTTTTATGCATGTAGGAGACTCTAACTATAAACCGGAACAATATACGAATCTGGCTTCTCATGTGAATGTTTTGATACCGCGTTATGCTCCCAATGCTCTGACCGAAAATAATATTCTGGGTTCAGGTGCGGGACAGGTGGAGCCCGATTATGTCTTGTTATCACATATCTTGGAACTGGCTCATGCAGGTGTTGATGAATCAAGATGGTCATTGGATATGGCACTCGAACGGGCTTCGAAGATTAACTGTGAACAGACTTATGTACCAATGTGGGGAGAAAAACTAGTCTGGAAAAACAATAAACTGAATTAAAATTCTTAATGCTTGAACTTATGAAACGGATATGTAACTTCATACTTCTTCTGTGTTTGGTGCAACTGGCTGTTGCTCAAAATAGAATAGCTGAAATCAGAGAAAATCTGCTGGGAAATCATCCAGATAAAATATTGGTTGTATCCCACCGGGCTGACTGGCGTAATGCCCCGGAAAACTCATTGCAAGGTATACAGAATTGCATTGATATGGGTGTCGATATGGTGGAGATCGATTTGAAACGAACCAAAGACGGACATTTAGTAGTGATGCATGATAAAACGATCAATCGTACCATGTCTGGAAAAGGACTGGTGGAAGATTATACATTGGCCGAATTGAAAGCAATGCGTCTTAAAAATGGAGTAGCTTGTAAGACAAGACATCAGATTCCTACATTGGAAGAAGTGATGTTGCTCTGCAAAGGTAAGATCATGGTAAATATTGATAAGGGGTATGATTATTTTCAGGAAGCTTATATTGTACTCGAAAAGACGGGAACGGTTGACCAGTGTGTTATCAAAGCCGGCCTTCCTTATGAACAAGTGAAAGCCGAAAACGGTGCTGTATTGGATAAAGTGATTTTTATGCCTATTGTACAGTTGCATAAAAAAGGAGCCGAAGCTATTATTGACAGTTACAAGATTCACATGAAGCCTGCTGCTTATGAGTTAGTGTTTGATAATGATAGTCCTGAGGTGCTTAACCTGATAAAAAAAGTGCGTGATACGGGTTCTAAGTTGTTTATAAACTCTCTTTGGCCCGAATTATGTGGTGGTCATGATGACGACCGTGCAGTAGAACTTCATCAACCGGATGAAAGCTGGGGATGGATCATTAATCAGGGAGCCAAATTAATTCAAACTGACCGTCCTGCCCTCTTATTGGAGTATCTGCGCAAAAAGAAACTTCACGACTAAATAGACTTTTTCATGTTGAAACAACTTATAAACTTTTACAAGGTCTCTTCACCGAGACCTTGTAACGGGGAAGCTTTGTCTTCATCCGGCTCACAACATCTTCATTCCGATGCCCGTCGTCTGAAATACCTGAAATGGTCTACTTTCCTTTCAGCCACTTTCGGTTACGGCATGTACTATGTTTGTCGTCTTAGCCTGAATGTCGTGAAGAAGCCCATCGTAGATGAAGGAATTTTCTCCGAAACGGAACTGGGAATTATCGGTTCGGTATTGTTCTTTACTTACGCCCTTGGAAAATTTACGAATGGTTTTCTGGCTGACCGTAGCAATATCAACCGCTTTATGACTACCGGTTTACTGGTAACTGCTTTAGTGAACCTGTGCCTGGGTTTTACCCATTCTTTTATTCTGTTTGCTCTCCTTTGGGGGATTAGTGGCTGGTTTCAGTCTATGGGTGCTGCTTCTTGTGTAGTGGGACTTTCCCGTTGGTTCACGGACAAAGAACGAGGTTCCTATTACGGATTTTGGTCTGCCAGCCACAATATCGGTGAGGCGTTGACCTTCCTAATTGTTGCGTCTATCGTTAGTGTATTGGGGTGGAGATACGGTTTCTTCGGTGCCGGTATTGTTGGTTTGCTTGGTGCTTTAATTGTGTGGAAGTTCTTCCATGACACTCCCGAGAGTCAGGGCTTTCCTCCTGTAAATGCTCCAAAACAGAAAGAGGAGATGAGTGTGGTGGAAACGACAGACTTTAATAAAGCCCAACGCCAGGTATTGATGATGCCTGCCATCTGGATACTGGCTCTTTCGAGTGCTTTTATGTATATCAGTCGCTATGCTATCAATAGCTGGGGTGTTTTTTATCTAGAAGCGCAAAAAGGATATTCCACGTTGGATGCCAGCTTCATTATTTCCATTTGTCCAGTCTGTGGTATCGTAGGTACCATATTTTCGGGTGTTATTTCTGACAAGTTATTTGGCGGTTGTCGAAATGTTCCCGCCCTGATTTTCGGATTGATGAATGTTCTTGCACTTAGCCTGTTCTTGTTGGTTCCCGGCGTACACTTCTGGATAGATGTGTTGGCCATGGTTCTTTTCGGTTTGGGTATCGGAGTTCTCATTTGTTTTTTAGGTGGCCTGATGGCAGTCGATATTGCTCCTCGCAATGCGTCGGGAGCAGCATTGGGGGTAGTCGGCATTGCCAGTTATATTGGGGCCGGATTACAGGATGTAATGAGTGGTGTTCTGATAGAGGGGCAGAAGACGGTTCAGAATGGAGTCGATGTTTATGATTTCACTTATATCAATTGGTTCTGGATAGGAGCGGCTCTGCTGTCGGTATTCTTTGCATTATTGGTTTGGAATGCAAAATCAAAAGAGTCAGATTAGTTTCAGGTATATTAGGTTAGATTGAAAAACACTTGTTTCCAAAAGAGGATAACAAGTGTTTATTTTCAATGGTATCGGTTTTTATTTCGGGAAGTTCGTAGCTACGATTCTTCCCGAAATGTTTTATCATATTTACCTCGTCTCTACCAGCCAACGATTGATATTGCGAGTTTCCGCACTAAATTCCACTCCGATTTTTATTATTTCCCGATGGTCTTTCTGATAAGGAATCAGATATCCTTTCTCGTCAATTTGCTTCATCGCTTCTTCTGCTGTTCCATTTAATTTGAACTCAAACACATAGACATATTTCGGCGTTTTAACCATAGCATCGGCACGTCCACGGGTGCTGCGCACTTCCGCTTCCGTGAATTGTCCCATCAATTTGAATACGAGATAGAAGATAACCTGATAGTGGCGTTCAGTCTGGTCATTCAATTCATACGGAATATCGGCAAAGAAAGCTTCCAGACGGGTGAGGAAAGATTCGTAATCACCTTTCTCCAATTCATCAATGAATTTTCCAATATAAAATCCCTGATCATTGTTCTTCATCGGAGTGTAGAATGGCACAAGAAAGTTAATGAATCCGTAACGTACCTCATCGTTAGGAAAGTCAAGTAAATAATTATTAAACCGTCTGTCGTAATCCTTAATAGTCAAATATCCACTTTGATAAATCAGCGGTACGGGATTATTAGCATCCATTCTGTATTCTGCAAAAGAAGATGTAGGTGCTTCTATGCCATTTAATAAAGTACGGAGATCATACTCACTTTTTTGCAGTAGTTCAACCAAAAATGTCGGTGTGCCAGTCTGGAACCAATAGCTACCCAACTCCAGTTTGCTGAAAGCATTCAACACACTGAACGGATTGAATACTCCTGCACCATCCGGATGAAAATGATAGCCGTCATAGTTGCGTTCCATTGCTGTGACTACCTCTTCTGGAGTCTGATGATTTTTGTGCCCGAAAACTTCAATTTCGGGTTCGAAAGTACTCTTTAGTTCTTCACGGGTGATGCCGCAAAGTGTGGCGTAAGAATAGTCGAGACTAATATCATTCAACTGATTCAAATCGCTGAATACGCTGACTTGTGAGAACTTCGTAACTCCGGTCAGGAAAACAAAACGGAGATATGCGTCGGCGCTTTTTAGTACTCCATAAAAGGCTTTTAATGTCTGACGATAGTCTTCGAATAAATTCGGACGGGTAATAGCCTGCAAAAGCGGTTTGTCGTATTCGTCCACCAATACGACGACACCTTTTCCTGTTTTCAAGGAAGCTTGTTCGATTACATAACTAAAGCGCTCCTCAGGGCTACGGTCTTTTTTCTCATTGCCGTAAATAGCTTCCCATTTTTCTAAATATTGGTTTAGCATTGCAATTAAATCTGCTGCCGTTTCATATTTTTTGGCATTCAGATCAAGATGTAAAACAGGATGTTGTTCCCATTTCGTCTCCAGTTGTTCAATAGCCAAACCATCGAATAGCTCTTTTTTTCCTTGAAAATAAGCATCGAATGTAGAAATTAATAAGCTTTTACCAAAGCGACGCGGCCTGCTTAGAAAATATGGCTTTCCTAGGTTAGCCATACGCCATATAAGTGCTGTTTTATCCACATAAAGATAATTATCCTTCCGTATCCCTTCGAATGTCTGTATTCCAATAGGAAGTTTACGCATCAAGTTGTCCATATCCGATGATTTTAGAGTTTCTTAGGCAAAGATACAATATGCAAATGAGAATTTAGGCAGAAGACGAACATAATCTTTTCAGAATAAATTCAGTATTGTGCCTTTCTTTTGCCGGAGATAATTTGTTATCTTTGTAACTTTAACCCGAAAATCAATGAGTAGAATATTATTAAATACTAAGACTTGGCTATTATTTGTGCTGTTGCTTGGAATATCACTTTCTGCATGGGCACAAAGTGACGATTTTAATACATGGACTAAATTCAAGGTAAACCATAAGATAGATTCCCGGTTTTCAGTTTCAGGTGATTTGGAATTGCGCATGAAAGATGATGTGAGTAAATTGGATCGTTGGGGGCTGACTGTTGGCGGAAGTTACCGACCCTATTCATTTTTGAATCTGGGGGTTGGCTATGAAACCCATCTTCGGAATTTGGGTGACTCGGACTGGAAGTTCAGGCATCGCTATCATATAACTGCTACTGTCAGTTTTCGTTATCAATGGTTGAAAGTAGCTGTAAGGGAAAGATTTCAGCAGACTTTTGATCGTGGCAACTCTGAAACTCGTTTGCGTTCCCGCTTGAAATTATCTTATGCTCCTACAAAAGGAATTGTTTCTCCCTATTTCTCTGTTGAAATCTATCAGAGTTTGGATGACGTTTCTTTTTGGAGAGCCGATCGTATGCGTTATCGTCCCGGAGTAGAAATAGCTTTGGCCAAACGTTGGTCGTTGGATGCATTCTATTGTTATCAATATGCATCTTCGCAAGGCAGACACATTGCCGGAATAGAAGTGG
>OJSJ01001585.1_pt1 | contig 15741 bp, 14 predicted proteins | sample 1599381 | NCBI WGS metagenome assembly OJSJ01 (sample SAMN04168658, study PRJEB22393) | human gut metagenome | biome: human gut microbiome; feature: stool | host: Homo sapiens | collected 2014-03-24 | reverse complement strand
CCGCCTGCTGGGCGATGGTCTCCCGCTGCTGAGCGATGGCAGATTCCTTCTCCGCCAGACTGGCCTCTGTTTCCTCCAGCTCTCGGTCCTTCCGGGCCAGGCCCTCCTCCAGCTCGGCCACCTGGCTCTGGTACCCAACCACATCCCCCAGATACTGCTCCGCCACCTGAAGGACTACGGTGTAGCTCCGGGCGGGCGCGCTGTACTGGATGTCCCGCACTGTGAAGCCGTACCCGGTGGGCAGGATGCACTCCCCCTGGATCTGGGGGCGGTCCCACCGGATGCCCTCGATCTCTTCCAGGGAGGCAGACTCCCGCTCAAATACCGCACGGTACTCCCCATTGGCCGCGCCCCGCAGGACCATCCCGCAGGATAACCCTCCAATGCTGCACCGGTTTCCATAGAGACTCACGCTGTGTTCTCTCCTTTCTGTGAATGGTGGGGAAACATTCCCCCTATTCCAGGCGGAGAACAGGCGGTTTGTTGCTGGGAAGCGTACAACAAAGACAAAAAATTGGGCGCTCTGTTTCCAGAGCGCCCAAAGTGAAGGTATAGTCAGCTGCCCAGATACGCTTTTTTGACGGCCTCGTTGGCCAGAAGTTCCCGGCCGGAGCCGGTCAGACTGATCCGGCCGGTCTCCAGCACATAGCCCACATCGGCAATCTTCAGCGCCATGTTGGCGTTCTGCTCGATGAGCAGAACGGTGACCCCTTGCCGGTTGATCTCCTGGATGATGTCGAAGATGCCCTTGACCACGATGGGGGCCAGGCCCAGGGAGGGCTCATCCATCATAATGATCTTGGGGCGGGACATTAGGGCGCGGCCCACGGCCAGCATCTGCTGCTCGCCGCCGGACAGGGTGCCCGCCACCTGACGGCGGCGTTCCTTCAGCCGGGGGAACTGCTCGTACACCCGCTCCAGGCCGGGGGCGATGGTGGAGGCGGGCTGGGTGAAGCCGCCCATCTCCAGGTTCTCCTCCACTGTCATCTGCTGAAAGACCCGGCGGCCCTCCGGCACCTGGGCCAGTCCGCGGCCCACCAGCTTGGAGGCGGGGACGTTCTGGATGGGCTGCCCCAGGAACTCAATGGAGCCGGTGCGGGTGTGGAGCAGACCGGACACGGTTTGCAGTGTGGTGGTCTTGCCCGCGCCGTTGGCGCCGATGAGGGTGACAATCTCCCCCTCATTGACCTGAAAGGAGATGTCCTTGACGGCGTGAATGGCGCCGTAATAGACGTTGATGTTCTTGACATCCAGCATCACAGCCATCTCTCAGCCCTCCTTTCCGCCGCCCAGGTAGGCCTTGATGACCTCCGGGTTGTTCTGAATTTCCGTGGGGGTGCCCTTGGCGATGATCTGGCCGAAGTTGAGCACGCAGATGCCCTCGCAGATACCCATAACCAGGTTCATGTCGTGCTCGATGAGGAGAATGGCAATCTGGAAGGTGTCGCGGATTTTGACGATGTTCTCCATCAGCTCCGCGGTCTCCGAAGGGTTCATGCCCGCCGCCGGCTCGTCCAGCAGAAGCAGGGACGGGTTGGTGCCCAGGGCGCGGATGATCTCCAGCCTCCGCTGGGCGCCGTAGGGCAGGGAGCCCGCCTTGGCCCCCGCCAGATCCTGCATGTGAAAGATGGAGAGCAGCTCCAGCGCCCGCTCATGGGCGGTCTTCTCCTCCTTCCAGTACCGGGGCAGGCGGAGAATGCCGCTGAACAGGCCGCAGTGGATGGAATTGTGCATGCCGATTTTGACATTGTCCTCCACACTCAGGTTGTTAAACAGGCGGATGTTCTGGAAGGTACGGGCGATGCCCGCCTTGTTGACCTGCACTGTGTTCATGTTGTGGGTGTCCACTCCGTCCAGCAGAACGGTGCCCCGGGTGGGCTGGTACACCTTGGTCAGCAGGTTGAACACCGTGGTCTTGCCCGCGCCGTTGGGGCCGATCAGGCCGGCGATCTCGGTGCGGCCGATGGCCATGTTGAACTCGTTGACGGCGGTGAGGCCGCCGAAGTCGATGCCCAGGTGCTGGGCCTCCAGGATGGGGCTCTTATCCACGTCCCGCTCTGGAATCTTGTTGACGCTGGGCACCGGGACCAGCTTGGTCTCGGGTCGCTTTATGCTGCTCACTGCTTGCCGCCTCCTTTCACCGCCGCCGCATGGGGCGCGTCCGCCCGCTCCCGGTGGAACAGCCGGGAGAAGAAGCCCTTCAGGGTGGGATTGTTGGTGGCCAGCATGACCAGGATCAGCACAATGGCGTACACCAGCATGCGGTAGTTGGAGAACTGGCGCAGGGCCTCGGGCAGGATAGTGAGGGCGGCGGCGGCAATGACGGAGCCCCACATGTTGCCCAGGCCGCCCAGCACCACGAACACCAGAATCAGAATGGAGGTATTGAAGTCGAACTTGGTGGCGGCGAAGGTGGTCTGGCTGCACCCGTACAGGGTGCCCGCCGCGCCCGCCAGAGCGGCGGAGACCACAAAGGCGATCATCTTGTACTTGGTGACGCTGATGCCCACGCTCTCGGCGGCGATGCGGTTGTCCCGGGCGGCCATGACGGCCCGGCCGGTGCGGCTGTTGACCAGGTTGAAGATGACCACCAGGGCCACCAGCACCAGTACAAAGCCGGCAATAAAGGTGGAGATGCGCTGGGTGTTCATCACGCCCATGGGGCCGCGGATGAGCTCCACCCCGCCGTCGGCCAGCTCGTTTTTGTTGGAGAGGAAGCTGAACTGGAGGCCGTTTTCATCCACCCCCAGGTAGACATTGGTGATGATGCTCTTGATGATCTCGCCAAAAGCCAGAGTTACAATGGCCAGGTAGTCGCCATTGAGGCGCAGCACGGGGATGCCGATGAGAAAGCCCAGCGCGGCGGCGATGACCGCGCCGAATACCATGGCCAGGGCCAGGCGCAGGGGGGAAAGGGTGACGGTGCTCTGGAGAGCCAGGGCCAGGGCAGAGCCGGCAAAGGCTCCAATGCTCATGAAACCGGCGTGGCCCAGGCTCAGCTCGCTGGAGACGCCCACCACCAGGTTCAGGGCCAGCGCCATGACGATGTAGGCGCAGATGGGGATGAGCTGCCCCTCCAGCATGGCGCCCACGCCAGGGCCCATCCGCAGGGCCTGCACCACCACAAAGGCCGCAATGACCAGCGTGTAGGTAAACAGGCTGTTTTTGGTGGATTTTTTCATCTGTCCAAGTTGTCTCATCGCGTCCACCTCACACTTTCTCACGGACGGTCTTGCCCAGCAGGCCGGCGGGCTTCACCAGCAGGACGATGATCAGCACACCGAACACGATGGCGGTGGACAGCTCGGTGGAGATGTAGGCCCGGGCAAAGGTCTCGATGACGCCTAGCAGCAGGCCGCCCAGCAGGGCGCCGGGGATGGAGCCGATGCCGCCGAACACGGCGGCGGTAAAGGCCTTGATGCCGGGCATGGAGCCGGTGGTGGGGGTCAGGCTGGTGTAGGTGGACAGGAACAGAACGCCCGCGATGGCCGCCAGGGCGGAGCCGATGGCAAAGGTCATGGAGATGGTGCGGTTGACGTCAATGCCCATGAGCTGGGCCGCCGCCTTGTCCTCCGAGCAGGCCCGCATGGCCTTGCCCATCTTGGTGCGGCCGGTAAAGGCGGTGAGGGCCAGCATGATGGCCACGCACACCAGGACGGTCACGATGGTCAGCCAGGAGATGGAGAGCTGGCCGTCAAACAGGGTCAGCTTGGCGGACGGGCTCACCACGGGGGTAAATACCTTGGGGCTGGAGCTCCACAGGAGCTGGGCCGCATTCTGGAGGAAGTAGCTCACGCCGATGGCGGTGATGAGCACCGCCAGGGAGGTGGCCTGCCGCAGGGGCTTGTAGGCCAGCCGCTCGATGGTGATGCCCAGCACGGTGCACACCACCATGGCCAGCACCGTACCAGCCAGGGCGGGAACCACCAGCGCGGCCAGGCTGCCCGGGGCGAAGAGGGAGGACAGCCCGTTCATGCTGAAAAAGCAGATGTACGCGCCCACCATGATGACATCGCCGTGGGCGAAGTTGAGCATCTTGGCGATGCCGTAGACCATGGTGTACCCCAGGGCGATGATGGCGTAGATGCTGCCCAGGCTGATCCCGTTGATCAGGTAGTTGAGGAAGACCATAACACACACCTCTCTGTCATGGATGATTGCGGCCGGGCAATGGCGGGCCGTTGCCCGGCCGCAATCATCCATTTGTTCTGTGTAAGCAGTTGGCGGGAGGGCTGTCGGCCGTGCCGACAGCCCTCCCGGAACCGTGTTTTGTGAACGCTGGGACTGGCGATCAGTCCATGCCCACGTAAGCGCCGTTCTCGATAACCATGCCCTTGGGGCTCTTGGATACCTCGCCGGAGGCATCCCAGGTGATGCCGGCGCCGTCGCCAGTCAGGCCGGTCAGGGTAATGGTGGGGAAGGTGGCAATCAGGGCGTCGCAGAGCTCCTCATTGCTCATGTCGGGGGTGCAGCCGGCGGCCTCCAGGGCCATCTTGTAGGCGTAGACGCAGTCATAGGCGTCGGCGGCAAACTGGTTGGGGGTTTCGCCGTAGAGCTCCTGGTACTTGGTCACGAAGTTGACGGTGGCCTCGTCGGTGGCGTCGGCGTTGAAGGGGGTCAGCAGCATGACGCCCTCGGCTAGGGAGGCGTCAAAGCCGTCCATGGTCAGGATGCCGTCCATGCCGTCCACGCCGAAGAAGGTGGGGGTGTAGCCCATGGCGTCGGCCTGGCTCAGAATCAGGGAGGCGGGCTGATAGTAGATGGGCAGGAACACCAGGTCGGCCCCGGCCTGCTGGGCCTGGGTGAGCTGAACGGAGAAGTCGGTGGCGGTGTCGGTGGTAAAGGTGGCGTCGCCCACCACCTCCAGGCCCAGGGTCTCGGCCTCCTTCACAAACTGTTCCTTAATGCCGGTGGAATACACATCGTCATTTTTCCAGATGATAAAGACCTTCTCACCCAGGCCCTGCTCGGTGATATACTGGGCGGAGGCCAGGCCCTGGTTGGGGTCGGAGAAGCACATCTGGTAGACGTTGTCCTTGCCGCTGATGACATCGGGGGAGCTGCCGGAGGGGGTCATGGTAAAGATGCGGTCCTCAAAGGCCAGGGCGGAGGTGCTGACGCCGGGCTGGGAGGTGACGGAGCCCAGGGAGATCTGCATGCCCCACTCCTTCAGGGCGTTGTAAGCGTTGACCGCAGTCTCCGGGACGTTCACATCGTCCTCGTACTTCAGCGCGAACTGAATGTCGCCGCCGGCCTCTTTGATTTCATCCACGGCGATCTGGGCGCCGCGCTGGGCAGCCAGGCCATAGATGGCGGCGTCGCCAGTCAGAGGGCCGGTGCCGCCCAGCTTGAAGGCGGAGCCGGTGTTCTCCTGGACGGTGCTGGTGTTGGCCGCGTCGGGGGTCTGGGCTGCCCCGCCGCCGTCACCGCTGCCGCCGCAGCCGGCCAGCAGGGACACGCAGAGAGTACCCGTCAGTGCAAGAGACAGGAAGCGAGTCTTTTTCATAGTGGTATCCTCCTTTGAAGTTGTTGACAATTATATTCTGTGCACTTGAAATTGTCAACTAGCAAAATACACAAGGGCGGCCTGTGAGAGACCGCCCTTGTGTAAAATATGAACAAATTGTGAAACGGACACTTAAATTACCAGCCCGCCGTTGGGGGCCAGCACTTGGCCGGTAACAAACCGGGCGGCGTCGGAGGAGAGATACCAGATAGCCTCCGCCACGTCCTCCGGGGTGCCGATGGCCCCCAGGGGGGTCTCCTCCGCCAGGGCGGCCAGGGCTTCCCGGTCCAGATGGGCGTTCATTTCCGTGGAAATAACCCCGGGAGACACGCAGTTCACCGTGATGCCCGAGGGGCCCAGCTCCTTGGCCAAAGCCCTTGTGAGGCCGATTACTGCGGCCTTTGCGGCGGAATAGGCCACCTCGCAGGAGCCGCCCACCTGCCCCCACATGGAGGACACGGTGACGATCCGCCCCGCCTTGCGGTGGATGAAGTGGGGCAGGGCGGCCCGGACGGCGTGAAACACGCCGTCCACGTTGACGGCGAACATCCGCCGCCAGTCGTCATCGGTCAAATCGCCAAACAATTTCTGCTGTGCAATGCCGGCGTTACATATCAGAATGTCAAGTTGACAAAATTTATCCAACACATTGTCAACCATTCTTCCCACCTGGACCGGATCGGCCACGTCTGCCTGCACCGCCCAGCCTCCAATCTCCGCCGCCAGGGCCTCCGCCTGGGCCTGGGAACGGTGGTAGTTGATAACCACCTTACAGCCCCCGGCGGCAAAGCGCCGGGCGGTTGCCGCGCCGATGCCCCGGCTTCCGCCGGTGATCAGGACCACCTTCTGCTCCATCATCCTCTTCCTTTCAGCCAGTCTATGCACAGCGGATGCCAGGCCGCTGCGTGGGCGTTATAGTGGGCCTCGTCCCGGGCGCTCTCCCGGTCGGCCAGCCCCATGGCGTGGGGCCCGTCCTGAAACAGGTGCAGCTCAAAGGGCACCTGCCGCGCTCGCAGGGCGCGGGCATAGTCCAGGGTATTTTCCACCGGCACCGTGGCGTCCCCCACCGTGGCCCAGAGAAAGGCGGGCGGGTGGCCCGGGCCCACCCGGCGGTCCGGCCGCAGCACCTCCGCCCCGCCCAGGGGTTCCAGATAGAGGGCCTCGTGCACCACCGGATAGCCCAGTATGGCCGCGTCCGGCCGCACCTGCTCCGGCGTCAGCCCCAGCCGCTCGTTCAGGAGGGGCTCGGCGTACCCGCCGGCCAGGCAGCCCGCCAGATGTCCCCCGGCGGAAAAGCCGCACACTGCCACCCGGTCGGGCCGGAAGCCCAGCTCCGGGGCGTTGGCCCGCATCCAGGCCAGAGCGGCCGCCCCCTCCAGGAATTGCCTGGGCCAGAGGGCGGGCAGCACACTGTAGGACAGCACAAAGGCCTGTATCCCTGCGGCCAGAAAGGCCAGGGCCACCGGCTCTCCCTCCGCCGGGGCAATGCGCTCGTATCCCCCGCCGGGGAGGATCAGCACCGCCCACCGCGCCCCGTCGTCGGCCAGCAGGCCGGTGCGGCCCCGGCAGTATATGTCCAGCCCCGTCTCCGGGGCGCCCCCGCCCAGCGCCGGATGGAGCTCCTCCAGAGAGACCCGTCGGCAGAGCATGCCCGCCACCCCTTTCCAATCCACTTTGATCCGAGTATACCAGCCGGTTTCCCCTTTGAAAAGGGGAAAATCAAAAAAAGTATTGACAAATAGAGCTTGTACGGATATAATAATCTACGCTGTCTGGACGATTAGCTCAGCTGGTAGAGCATCCGCTTGACGTGCGGGAGGTCACAGGTTCAAGTCCTGTATCGTCCACCACAAAAACCGCTGTTTTCTAGAGAAAACGGCGGTTTTTGCAACTTTTAGCTTGCTTTTTTAAATCGAGAGGTCATGCGTTTTCCGAATGACCACAGTTTCAGCCACAGACAGAGAAAAACCGCCCTCGGAAGCTTTGCTCCCGGAGGGCGGTTTGCTATATTCAGCTGGCTTTGCTCTGTGTCTGAAGCGCGGCAATCTCCGCCTTCATCTCCCGGATCAGTTCGGCCAGCTTCGCCTCGCACTCGGCCTCCGTTGTCGCGTAGACGTTCCGGGCCATGCGCTTGCCGTTGACCTTGGGGGAGTAGCGACCCTCCCACAGGTGGCCATTGATTTGGTAAGGATGAGGTCTCCGGTTCAAATCCGGATAGCAGCTCCAAAAAGCCTTGAAAACTTCGGTTTTCAGGGCTTTTTTGTTGCGAATTTTGATTTTTTGGTGTGGGTCAAAATGTGGGTCAGTTGGTTGACCCACACCGTGACCCACATGCGGAAAGGGCCGGAAAGGGTCAAAGTGTGCCGGGCAGGAAGTTTGCACTTCCTGCCTGTCTTTTTCTCTGCCTTACATGACTTGTTCCATAAAGCTGCCCATGGTGGCGGCTGCCTCGTCCTGCTTCTGCCTGGTGGCGTGAGTGTAGGTGCGGAGGGTGAACCCGGCATCGTAGTGCCCCAGCATGGAGGACACCGTCTTTACGTCCACACCGTTCTGGAGGGCTGTGGTGGCGAAAGTGTGCCGCAGGTCATGGAAGCGGATGTGGGGGAGCCCAGCGTCCTTCAGGAGCTTCTTGTGGAGGTTTACCACCGAATCCGGGTGGTACATTTCCCCGGTGATAGGGGAGGGGAACAGGTAGGGGCTGTCCGGGTGCTTGTCGTGCTCCTGGATCAGCAGGTCAATCGCCGTCTGCGGAATAGATACTAGCCGCACGGAGTTTTCCGTCTTGGGCCGGGTGAGCTCCAAGGAGCCGTCTGGGTTTCGGACATACTGCTTGCTGACGGAGATTGTTTTGCCCTGGATGTCTACGTCGTCCCACCGCAGGGCCACCAGCTCTCCCTTCCGCAGGCCGCTGACCAATTCCAGATAGAACATGGGGAGCAGATTTCGGGTTTTGGCGGCTTCCAGATAGGCGTGCATATCTTCAGAGGGGAGAATCTGCATCTCGATCTTTCGGGGCTTGGGTGCAATGCAGTCCTCGGTAGGGTTTCTGGGGATGAGCCGCTCCTTAACCGCCCGTTCCAGGGCTGCATGGAGCATCAGGTGGACGCTGTGAACCGTTGTGGTGCTCAGTCCCTTGACCTGTGCCTTTCCAATATGTATTCTGCCCTCCTCCAATAACTCTTTATAGAGCTTTTGCAAGTGCCTGGTGGTCAGTTTCTTTAGCTTGACGTTACCGATGCGAGGGATGGTGTAGGTCTCAATAATGAGCTCGTAGCGGTTTGCTGTGGCGGTACGCACATTTGGCTTGGCGTAGAGCTCATACCAGGTGCGCAGCCAGGTAGCCACAGTGTACTCGTCTGCCGCCTTACTGACGTCCAGACCTTGGCACTCCTCCAAAGCTTTTTTCAGCTTTTCCTTGACCTCTCCCTGGGTCTTACCCAGCACATTCTTGATGATCCGTTTTCCGGTCTTGGGATCGTACCCAGCCGTGTACCGTCCTTCCCAGCGGCCATCCTTCCGTTTCCTGATGTTGCCCTCTCCATTAGCTCGTTTTTTTGCCATGGGGTGCCACCTCCAGCTCTTTTGCAATTTCCTGGGCCAGCTTGAACCCGGCGATAAAGCTTGCCAGAGAGATTTTCTCCCGCAGCAGGTTTTGCGCATCCACCAGCTGCATCAGCTTTCGCCGTTCCGGCTGCCCAAGGTAGTCCCGCACTTCCTGGCGGGTCTGCTCAATTTCCTCCTCCAATTCAGTGAAGTCCGGCACCTGGAAAAACCATTTATACAGGGCAGCCATGTAGTGATACATTGCGTGTCGCCTCCTTTGCAGCAACACACAATACCAGCTTTCCCGATGGATAGCCATAGGGAATGGGCAGAGTTATCAGAACAGTAACAATTACTTTTTGGTGTGCAGCCCTTATTCTTTGAGTAGCGATGTAATTTTTAATACGCTTAGGGCTCCGCACTTGAGTGTGCAGAGCCCCAGCGTCACATCATCTGCTGCCCCTGATCGTGGTCATCCGGCTTATGTCCCAGCGCGATCTTTTTTTGCTGCTCCCTGGCCAGAGCCTTTCGGTCTCCGTGGCCATGTCTGATGGTGGCATCCAGGACAAAGTCATCGCTATCTCCCTCCAGCCTGGACAGTAGGTGGAGTACTTCGTTTGTTATGTCAGCGTTTGCCACATGAGAATACACACCGGCACCGCCGCCGCTGCCGAACTCATGATGATGAAGGGGATCCATCTCCGGAGCGAAGAGATCGCCTCCTGGGTGTCCTTCTGAAAGGCCGACCCGATGGCTGAGAGCTCTTTGGTAAATTCGTCTCTCTGCCTCCCATCCCGTTTGTGTTCCTCTTTCATCTCTGATAGAATCTCCTCCATCGCCCGGTAGGTTTCCTGGTTGAGGGCCTGCGTCTGCTCCAGCCACTGCTGGAGCAGTTCTGAGGTGGCCAGCGGCTCCAGGCTCTCCTTCGTGGCCAGAGTGGCCATGGATGCCTGGATCGTTTTCTGGAGGGCCAGGGTATGCTGGAGGACATTCTCCAGCTGCTCCACCGTCTGCACCGGCATCGTATACAGCACATTGGCCTGTTGTTCCGTCAGGGTGGGAGGTGCCGCCCGCTGCTTGAGGGCTGCCAAAGCACTGTTGTGCTGCTTGGGCTCGTATTCCAAACTCATGCTCCATGTTCTCCTTTCTGAATTTTAGCTCGTGCAGTCTGTCGTCTCTGCACTTCATTCCGGTAGGTGTGGTGTAGGTGATGCACTTCCGATATTCCTCCCAGCGTACCTGGTAGCCCTGTCTTTTCATTTCCTGTACAAATTCTTCTCGGCTGCCGGCTACTTTCATGACTGCCTCCACCGTGGTGATGAGCTGGAACTTCCAGCTCTCTCCCCGCATAGCCGCCCGGTATTCCCCGGCCCTCAGCCCCTTTGTCCGGTGATCCTGCCGGTACGGCTTTAGAGTGGTCAAGCCGTGCTCCATACAGATCTGATCACTAACCTTCCGCATCTCTTCCAGCGTTCTGGGAGTGAAGTGGAGCTTCTTTCCGGTATCCGGATGAACCGAGTTGACCACCAGATGGGAGTGGGAGTGGAGGTGCTGCCTGTCCACATGCGTGGCCACCAGGACCTCACAGCCGGGAAAGAACTGCTCTGCCAATTTCAGCCCGATCTGATGGGCCTGAGCTGGTGTAAGGTCTTCTTCCGGGGAGAAGGATTGGATGTACTGGTAGAAGAAGGTGCCGGTGTCTTTCCCATAGAGGTGTTTGGTAGCCATGAAGCTCTGCATGGCCACATCTGCCACACAGTTGACGCCCGTCAGGTAGCGGTTGCCCTCCTCGTCCATGGTTTTCTTTGGCTGGGATACATACTGGATTACCCGCCCCATGCTCCCTGCCGTCTGCTTGCGTTCCTTGATGAAGCTACAGGTTGCCATGGTAGATCACCGGGCCTTTCTCCGCCAGTGTGCTGACTGCCTCATAGGTTCTGCCCAGGGCTGCGGTCAGCTCCTGTAAGTAGGCAGTCTGCACTCTCCCCTGATGGGCCAAGGTAGTCAGCTGATTTAGGTTTTTACCCCAGGCGCGCAGCTCCGACAGAATGGGCTTAAGTTCCTCCATCACATAGATGGGCTGATTCAGTGCGGCATCCAGCAGATACTCCTGTTGGCTCAGGCCGGAGCGTCTGACCCTGGCGCTGATTTGCCTCCTCTCGGCTGGGGTTACCCGGAAGGCCACCACCTGATTCCTGGTTCGCGTTGCCATGCTTCCTCACCTCCGCATAAAAATTTGGTATGCTGCCGCTTCCTATCGGGAACGACAACATACCAAAAATTTTTGTGGATAGCCATACCAAAAGGCCAGAGTTAAGAGAAAGTTATCAATTACAGGAATCCCGTTCCGCCCTTATATTGTTTTCTGCGGCGCAAGCTTTGAGGTGTGGAGATGAGGCGCCGCTGCCGGTCAGCGGAAAGTGGGTGCGGGCTTCTGCCCGCAAACATGCGTTTGGCAGCCGCTTGCGGCAAGCCAAATGCTCTGCTTGCCCCACCCAAGGGTGGGTAAAATCGTCCCGCGCTACTACTGGCTTTCTATCTAGGATCAGGAGAATATCCGTACTACGGGGAGGTGTGATGTGCGTTCTCCTCTCTAGGTTTGGCAGCGGGCTAAATTCGTCTCAAAAACATTGGTAGGGCAGCTACCCTACCCAGCCATTCAAAGAGCCGCATAGTGGTCCACAGGGGCAACCAGCGGGGAGATTTGTCGCCCGGGCTCTTACCGGGAGGAGTGTGTGCGGGAACTGAATGAACTGTGAGAAAGCAGGAAGCCTGCCCCGGCCGGGACAGGCTTCCTTTTCAGTGGGGGTTTCATTTTGTTATTTTTAAGTTGTTGATACACTTCCCCAGCAAGGAGTAAAGGAGGTGGACACAGCCTGGGCCTTGTAAAGCGTACCCTTGCTATGGGGGACGGAGCGGTAGTTTATCCCGGCCATCTACTGGCCCACACCCACTTGCTTAGAGGCATAATCACAGGCTTGGCTGAACGATTTAATTAGAACCTTAGGCAAACACTACGGGCTACAGGGTGGTGTGCAGAAAGCCGTGCTCACGCTCCGGTGGGCGGGGGCATTCAAGCGGATTGGCTAAGTGTGGCCATGGGTGTCAGCCACTTCATGGAACGGACAGATGGTGTAAATCAGGTGCACGTTTATGGGGCACCCATTTTACACGCACAGTGGTGGGCGCCTACGTGATGAGCCCCACTCTTCCAGTATCGCATATATTACGTACTGTGTTCTCGCTTATGCCTCCGGTCCGCCCGATACCTTGGATGCTGGGCTGGTATGGATGGGCTTCCGATTTTTCAGATACTTCAGATAGTAGTAGAGCGCCAGTTCACAATGAACCAGCCTCAACAAAAAATTCAAGTAGGAAGCATGAAAAATGCGTGCGTCTTATGCTTGGGTTATCCGTGGAAGCGCAATGTTTACTAGACTCTTTTCCTAATGAAACGGGCACTCTGTCGCCGCTGTTACAGATGCCTCTTTATTGCCCCCGCAGCTTTTCTGGGACAGCAACCTATCGCTGAACCCTTCCGGAGCCGTCGCCGCTGGCCAGCTTTTCCACCTCATTGCACGTAACGCGGTTGAAGTCCCCCTCTACAGAATGCTTGAGGGCAGAGGCCGCCACGGCAAATTCAATGGTATCTTGGGCCGACTTTCCGCTGAGCAGGGCGTAAATCAGTCCGCCGGCGAAGCTGTCCCCGCCGCCTACCCGGTCCACAATATGCAGATGATATTCCTTTGAAACATGGCACTCCGTGCCATCATACAGCATGCCTGCCCAGTTGTTGTCGCTGGCAGAGAGGGAGGTGCGCAGCGTGATGGCCACCTTTTCAAACCCGAACTGCCCGGCCAGCTGCCGGGCAACGCTTTCATAGCCCGACTTGTTTAGCTTGCCGCCATAAATGTCGCTGTCCGCAGCCTCAATGCTAAAGATGTCCTTGGCGTCCTCCTCATTGGCGATGCATACATCCACATACCGGCATAGCTCTGTCATGGCGGCCCTGGCCTGTGCCCTGCTCCACAGCTTGCCCCGGTAATTTAAATCGCAGGAGATTTTAATTCCTTTTGCCTTGGCCGCCTGGCAGGCCTGGAGACAGATTTCCACCAGATTTCCTCCCAACGCGGGTGTAATGCCGGTAAAGTGAAACCAAACCGCGTCCTCAAAAATGCTGTCCCAGTCAAAATCCTCCGCCTTTGCCTGCTGAATGGCAGAGTAGGCCCGGTCATAGATGCACACGCTGCCCCGCTGGGAGGCGCCCTTTTCCAGGTAGTAGATACCCACCCGGTCTCCTCCGCGGACAATATGGGAGGTGTCCACCCCCAGCGCCCGCAGGGCGTTTACCGCCCCCTGTCCGATTGCGTGGCTGGGCAGCCTGGTCACAAAGGCTGCGCGCATGCCGTAGTTTGCCAGAGATACCGCCACATTGGCTTCGCCGCCGCCAAACGTGGCCTGAAGCTGGTCATCTTGAAAAAAGCGGTTGTATCCGTTTGGCGCCAGGCGCAGCATTATTTCTCCGAAGGTAACGATTTTTTTCATATAAAAAGCTCCTTTCCAAAGTCCCTTTACTTCCGCATCAGATGAACGGCAAAGCCGGCGAACGTCTGATTCAGATAAATCGCCTTGGTGCGCCCTTTGTCGTCCACCTTGCGTGTGTGCTCTAAAAATTCCGTGCCCTGCAGGCCTAGATGGAATTCCGCCCGCTCCACATCCGGCGTCCCAATTGCGATGTGCCCGTGGGTGCCGGGCAGCTCCGCCTTGCAGCACTCCACAAATGGCACGGCAAAATCCGATGTATTGCCCTGCCGGTACTCCAGACCGAAAAGCCGGCAGATGGCCCGTGCCGTGCTGGCCGCGGCGTCCGCGCTGCCGCAGGGTAGGCCCACATGTTGAAGGGTAAAATTCAGCATGGTTCCCACAGCCTGCCGGCACAGGGCGGTAATCTTATCCCACTGCTCCCCCTCAATGAGCTCGCTTTTTGCCATCCAGGAGCCGCCGCAGAGGCGGACGCGGTCATACCCCAGGTATTCCGAAAAGTTTTTTATGCTGATGCCGCCGGTGGGCATAAAGCTAAGGCGGGGAAAGACAGGGGCCAGGGCTTTAAGAGCAGGCAGGCCACCCGCCTGCTCAGCAGGGAAAAATTTGACCATTTCCAGGCCGGCAGTTACCGCTCTGCCCAGGTCGGAGGCGTTTGCACACCCGGGAATTACCGGTACACCCAGACCCAGGCAGTAGGATACAAGATCTTCGTCGTACCCGGGAGAGACAATGAACTTGGCGCCGGCGGACAATGCCCGCTGGCATTGCCCCACATTCAGAATTGTGCCAGCCCCCACCAATACCTGCGGGCAATTCTCTGCAATCAGGCGGATGGCCTCTTCACCCGCCTGGGTGCGGAATGTGACTTCCGCCGCCGGGATCCCGCCTGCTGCCAGCGCATTGGCCAGCCCAACCGCTTTCCCCGCATCTTCCACAGAGACGACGGGCACAATTCCAATCCGGCAAAGCTGCTGCAAAATTTTGTTCATGAAAATACCTCCTTTACAAACCGGCAGGTTAAATTGACAATTAGATTATAATACTTGTATACTAAAAAACAAGATGAGCGAGCGTAAAAATTTCCCCGCCGTTTTTTGTGCAAAGCGGAGAATTGGATAAAAATACTGGTTCTTGACGGGCGCCCATAGTTTTTGTATGCTAGTAGATGGAAGAAATACAGGAGGCGAGAGGTTTGTATTTGACAGAGCGTCTCCCCCGGGAGACGGGCCGCGACTACGCGCTGCGCATGCTGAAGGACAACATTGTCCGCCTTGAGCTGAAGCCAGGCAGCTTGGTCAGTGAAAACGAGCTGGCCGCAGAGATGGGGCTCTCCCGCACACCGGTGCGGGAGGCGTTGATTGAGCTGTCCAAGGTAAAGATTGTGGAAATCTATCCCCAGCGGGGGAGCGCCATTGCCCGCATTGATTGCCACATGGTGGAAGAGGCCAAGTTTATGCGCAGGGTGCTGGAGTGCGCGGTAATTGAGCTGGATTGTGCGCTGGCGGACGCAAAGGCCATCAATATGCTCCAGGAAAATGTCCGTTTGCAGCAGTTTTATCTGGAAAATTATTATGCGGAAACACTTACCGATTTGGACAATCAATTCCACCGCCTGCTGTTTGAAATCGCGCAGAAGCCCCAGGTATATACCTTAATGGACACAATCTCCATACACTTTGACCGGGTGCGCAGCATGGCGCTGACCACAGTGAAAAACACAAAAATCGTCCAAGATCACCAGGCTCTGATGACGGCTGTGGCACAAAAGGATGCCGTTAGGGCCAGGGCGCTGATGGAAGCGCATCTTGACCGCTATCAGATTGACGTGGAAAAGATTCAGGCTCAGCATCCCGACTATTTTATTTGAAGAGCAAATTTTACCGCGTGTCCTGCTGTATGCAGTGTGCGAAAGCATCCCCGGTCCATGCGGAGTAACAGCTCCGCGTGGACCGGGGATGCTTTTCTAATTGGATTGTCCTTCTATAATCAGACAGGTGAGATACAGGGAAATAAACTCCTGCTCGTTCAGGGCGGAGAACTCCATGCCGATGAGCCGCGACAGCTTCTCCAGTCTTGTCTTGAGGGTGTTCCTGTGAATCTGCAAAAGGTCAGAGGCCCGGGAAAAGTTTCCCCCTGCTGCCAGAAAT
>OJSJ01001552.1_pt1 | contig 16136 bp, 15 predicted proteins | sample 1599381 | NCBI WGS metagenome assembly OJSJ01 (sample SAMN04168658, study PRJEB22393) | human gut metagenome | biome: human gut microbiome; feature: stool | host: Homo sapiens | collected 2014-03-24 | reverse complement strand
GGACATCGTGGAAATCGCGGAGGCTGTCGGAAACTGCGCTACCGTGCTATATAATGAGGACAACTATGCCAAGCTGCCCGAGGACCTTCAGACGGTTCTGCGGGAGTGCATGGACCAGATCCGGGAAAAGAACAACGAGATCACGCGTGATGAGGATGCCTATTATATCGAGAAGATGAAAGCCGAAGTTCCCGGGCTAACCGTGACGGAATCCGATTATGGGTCTTTGCTGCTGTGGGCCGTGCGGTCCATGAGGAGCTGGTCGCCAGCGTCTCTGATGAAGCGCTCTGCGATGCAATCCAAGCCCTGGCCTGAGCAAGGAAGGTTCCCTCCCTGCAAGGGTCTCGTTTGGGAGACAAATGGGACCCTTGCAGAAAACACAGGGGCGCCCACTGAGGTAAAACTTATAAAAAAGTATATGCGCCATTTTCCTTGGCCATTGTGCACGCTCCTCTCCGCCGGTCTTATGAGAGATATCATACAGCCGGGAGGGAAATGCGACAATGCCCCGCCGGGCCGGGCGATTTTCAGCTTGTCTCTTTGCCGGTTGTGCGGTAAACTGGACGTATCGCGGCGCCGGACGGGGTGCAGCCGTGGATACCGGAGCGCGCCGGGGCGCCTCCGGCATCTGCATCCGGTGGAAGCGCCCGCATCTGCATGAAACGAGAGGAAGCAGACATGGACTATCTGGACTTGGAAGCCCCCGGCCTGACGGCGGGGAATGTGGAAAAAATCGCCGCGCTGTTTCCCGCCGCCGTCACGGAGACGCAGGGCGCGGACGGGAAGGTGAAAAAGGCCGTCAACTTCGAGGTCCTCAAGCAGCTGCTGGCCCCCGACGTGGCGGAGGGGGAGGATCGCTACGAATTCACCTGGGTCGGCAAACGGGCCGCCATGGCCGAGGCCGCCCGCCCCACCTCCAGAACCCTCCGCCCCGTGAAGGCGGACAGCCGGGATTGGGACACCACCCGGAACCTCTACATCGAGGGAGACAATCTGGAAGTGCTGAAAATCCTCCAGGAGAGTTATCTGGGCGCGGTGAAGGTGATCTACCTGGACCCGCCCTACAACACCGGCAGCGATTTCATCTATCCGGATTCCTTTGTGATGGACCGCGGCGTATATCACGGTGCCAGCGGATACCGGGACGCGGAGGGGAAGATCAACTTTCAGCGGAAAAACACGTTTTCGGACGGCAGGTATCACTCCGACTGGTGCTCCATGCTCTTTTCCAGACTGCTGCTGGCCCGCAGCCTGCTCTCCCCGGACGGCGTCATCCTGATCTCCATCGACGACCATGAGTCAGCGAACCTGAAGAAGATCTGCGACGAGGTGTTCGGCGAAAGCAACTACCTGAACCAGTTCGCGTGGGTCTCCAATATCACGGGCCGCCAGATATCCGGCAGAGGCGCGGCCAAAACCTGGGAGTCCGTCCTGGCCTACGCCAGGGACATCGACGCGTGCGGCAGCCTGTCCATTGACATCCGCTTCGCCAGGGAGAAGATGCCCGATGCGTACAAGGGCTTTCGCAGGGACGTTCGGACGGACCGGCTGGGCCCCTTTGCGGTCGGCGATCCCCTCTACAATCATAATCGCAAGTTCAACGAAGAGACCCGGCCGAACCTCGTGTTCTCCATCTTCTATCAGCCCCAGACCCAGGAGATCTCCACAGGCGCCATCGGGGAGAGGCGGCCCGGGTGGGTCGAGCTGCCGCCCCATGCAAATGGGGATGGCGTGCACAAGTACCATGCCTGGCGGTGGTCCCGGCAGAAGATTGCGGACGAGCCATATAATCTGATCGTGCTCCCCACAGCGTCCGGTAGGTATGAGATCCACACCAAGATCAGGGACTTCGGCAGGACGCTGCTCAAGGACGTCATTCCCGACATCCCCAACGGAGACGCGGAGCTGCGGAAGCTGTTCGGCGGCCGGAAATTGTTTGACTACCCAAAGTCCGTGGACCTGTTGAGGACCCTGATCGGCTCTGTTCCGGGGAAGGATTTCGTATGCCTGGACCTCTTCTCCGGCTCCGCCACCACCGCCCACGCGGTGATGCGCCTCAACACGGAGGACGGTGGCCACCGCAGCTTCATTATGGTGCAGCTGCCCGAGCCCTGCGGTGAGAAGAGCGAGGCCGCCCAGGCGGGCTTCCAGACCATCTGTGAGATCGGCAAAGCCCGCATCCGCCGTGCCGGGGATCAGATCCGGACCGAATTCCCCGGTGCCTGTCCGGACATCGGCTTCCGGGTCTTCCGGGTGGACGAGGGCTGCCGGAAGGAGGTCCTCTATCCCCCGGAGGAGATATCCCAGCCGCTGATCGGGCAGACGGTGTCCAATATCCGGGAGGACCGCACCGACCTGGATCTGCTCTATGCCTGCCTGCTGGACCTGGGCCTGGGCATCCACCTGCCCCACACCAGCCGGGTGGTCGGCGGCTGCACCGTCCACCGGGTGGACGGCGGCGTCCTGGCGGCCTGTTTCGACGCTGGCGTTCCGGACACGGTCATCCGGGACATAGCTGCTTCCCGCCCCCAGTGGGCTGTCTTCCGGGACAGCGCCTTCGCCTCGGACGCCGCCAAGATCAACGTGACGGAGATCTTCAAAAGCCTGTCCCCCGGCACCCGCGTCCAGGTACTCTGAGTGCAGACCGTCCGCCTGGTTCCATTCCGCAGAAACTTTCCCCGTCTTGCCCGGATGTGTCCCCAGCGCACCGGACATAAGGAGGTGACCTCATGAAGCTCCAATTCAAGCACCAGCCCTTTCAGGCGGAGGCGGCCGCAGCGGTCTGCGATGTGTTCCGCGGCCAGTCACTGTGCGCCCAGGCACACCGGCAGGGCCTGGGCGCCGCGGCCGACAGGCCGCTGTCCCTGGCAGGGACCGGCACCGGCCTGTGCAACCAACCCCTGGCTCCGGAGCTGACCGACGCCCGGATCCTGAAAAATCTGCACGCGGTCCAGCGGCGCGTCGGATTGCCTCTGTCCAAGGCCCTGGCCGGGCCGGGGATCAACCTGTCCGTGGAGATGGAGACCGGCACCGGCAAGACCTATACCTATGTGAAAACCATCTACGAGCTAAACGCCCGCTACGGCTGGAGCCGGTTCATCATCGTGGTTCCGTCGGTGGCCGTCCGGGAGGGCGTCTACCGTTCCCTGCAGACGACCCAGGAGCACTTCGCCGGGGAGTACGGCAGGCGGCTGCGGTTTTTCATCTACAACTCCGACCGCCTCGCCCAGGTGGACCGCTTCGCCTCCGACAGCGCCATTCAGGTCATGATTATCAACATGCAGGCGTTCAACTCGGGCAGGAACCAGCGGATCATCGACCAGCGGCCGGACAGCTTCCGGGGCCGCCGCCCCATCGACGTCATCGCGGCCACCCGGCCTATTCTCATCATTGACGAGCCCCAGAGCGTGGAGGGCCGCCAGACTCGGGAGAGCCTGCGCAAGTTCAACGCCCTGTTCACCCTGCGCTACTCCGCCACCCACCGGGAGGCGTACAACATGGTGTACCGTCTGGACGCCCTGGACGCCTATAACCGGCATCTGGTGAAACGGATCGCCGCCCTGGGGGTGACCTTCACATCCTCCCCCGCCGCTGGCGGCTTTGTCTATCTGGAGGGCGTGGACCTGAGCCGGGACAGGGCCCCCGCCGCCCGGATCGGTTTTGAGGTCAAAGGGGCGTCCGGCATTCGGACGGTGGTGAAACAGCTGCGCCGGAAGGCGGATCTGTTCGCGGCGTCCAACGGCCTGGCCGAATACGCCGACCGCTATGTGGTGGCAGAGATCGACGGTCGGGACAGCTCGGTGACCTTTCTCAACGGCCTGAAGCTATATGCCGGTCAGTTCAGCGGCGGCGAGGAGCGGACAGCTCTCCAGCGCCGGGTGCAGATTCGGGAGACCATCCGCACCCACCTCCGCCGGGAACGGGAGCTGTATTCCAGGGGAGTGAAAGTGCTGTCCCTCTTCTTCATCGACGAGGTGTCCAAATACCGCCTGTACGACGGGGACAGCGGCAGCGGCCGCAGCGGCGAGTACGCCAAAATGTTTGAGGAGGAGTACGTCGCCGTGGCGGAGGCGTTCCGGCGAGAGATCGACGACCCGGCGTACCGGGCCTATCTGGACGGCATCGATGCCCGCGAGACCCACCAGGGCTACTTCTCCGTAGACCGGCGGAAGGGCCGCCAGGCCCGCTTTGTGGAGGGAAAGATCGACCGCAAGAGCCGAACCTCCTTCGACGCGGACGCCTATGACCTGATCATGCGGGACAAGGAGCGGCTGCTCAGCCTGGATGAACCTGTGCGGTTCCTCTTCTCTCACTCCGCCCTCCGGGAGGGGTGGGACAACCCCAATGTGTTCCAGATCTGTATGCTGAAGCCCCAGACGGAGTCGGAGATCCGCAGCCGCCAGGAGATCGGCCGCGGTCTGCGCCTGTGTGTCAATCAGGAGGGCGAACGCATGGACGAAAGTGTCCTGGGCGGGGCGGTGCAGGAGCTGAACAAGCTGACGCTCATCACCGATATGGAGTTCGGCAGATTCGCGGAGGCCCTGCAGCAGGGGCTGGCGGCGTCCCTTGCCGGCCGCCCCCGGATGGTGGAGCCGGGCCTGTTTGCCGGCAGGCTCCTCACTGGCACCACCGGGGCACGGGTCCGGGTGACGCGGGAGCTGGCAGATGAGATCTGTGCCGCTCTCCGGAAACAGGGCTATGTGAAGGACCGCGTCCTCACCGGCAGCTTCTTTGCGGACCGGGACCGGGGTGCCGTCCGGCTGGGCGGAAGCCTTCAGGACCTCAGCGCCGCCGTGGCGCAAGTCCTCTCCGGCGTCTATACCCCCCGGGCCATCCCCGCGGAGAACGCCCACGGCGGCAACGTCACCGCCCGGGCGGACCCGGAGAAGCTGCAGACCGAGGCGTTCCGCTCCCTTTGGGCGCGGGTCGGCCCCAAGTCCTTCTACACCGTCTCCTTTGACACCCGGGAGCTGATCGGGAACGTCATCCAGGCTCTGGACGCGCATCTACAGGTGACCCCCGTCTCTGTCCGGACGGTGTATGGCGAGCAGGCGACGCAGCTGCAGTCCCGGGAACAGCTGCTTCAGGGCCGGGCCTTCCGCCGCAGGGAAAGCCGTGTGCAGGCCGCCGGTCCCCCGGCGCCGGGCGGTGTACGGTATGACCTAGTGGGCAGGCTGGTGGAGGAAACCGGCCTGACCCGTACCACTGCGGCAGCCATTCTCCAGGGCATAGCCCCTGAGACATTTGCCATGTTCCGCCTGAATCCGGAGGATTTCCTCCTCCAGGCCTCCAGGCTCATCAACCGGGAGAAGGCGGCCGCCGTCGTCCGGCACATCACATACCACCGGCTGGACGCGTCGTATGACGCCGCCCTCTTCACCAATGCCGTCCGCCGGGGCAGGCTGGGGTGCACCGCCGTGCCCGCCGCCCATTCGATCTCAGACTATGTGATCTGTGACACCGACAGGGAACGGGCCTTTGCCGAGGCGCTGGAGGCCAGCGAGGCGGTCAGATTATATGTCCGACTTCCCAAGTCCTTCTTCATTCCCACCCCGGTGGGGCGGTACACGCCCGACTGGGCCATCGCCCTCCGGGACCGCGCAGGGGATCCCGTCTATTTCGTGGCAGAGACCAGCGGCAGGGCCCCACAGCCCCAGGGCGTGGAGGCGGCGAAACTCCAGTGCGCCCGCGCACACTTCGCCGCGGTCAGCGGCGGAGAGGTGATGTGCGGCGCCGTCCGTGACTTGGATGAGCTCCTGCGCATCGTGGGCTGAAGCCCCGGGGCCGCACAGTATGCACGGCGGCGTATGGAAGGCCCCCCGCTATGGACAGAGAAGCGCGGCCTGAAATCAAGTGATTTCAGGCCGCGCCGGCTTGTGTGCAGCTGTGAGGTCTGCAAGAATTCGAATACACTGCCGGTTCCCCGGCTTTCAGCAAGCGGGCCGCCGCAGCGGCACGCTCCGGAACTCCGGCCCGGCGGAGTCTGTTTGAGCCGCCGCATCCCCGGTGCGCCGCCAAAGCCGGCCCCCATCTCAGGGCAGAACTGCCTGTGCCAGGCGGTTGTCAATGCCCTGTCCCCTCCCCCGCCCGGGGTGCGCCGCCCCGCCCCCGCAGACGGCGGAACCGCCGGTGAGAAGCAGTCTTCCCGCCGTTCTCACGCCGTCCCGTGGGGGATGATGACCTTCTCCACCCGGATCTTCCCATCCTCCGCCTCCGCCGTCATCATGGTGATCTCCTGATGGAACCGCCGAGGGCCGCAGGAGCCCGGGTTGAGCCAGAGGACGCCGCCTTTCTCCTCCTGCACGTACTTGTGGGAGTGGCCGAACACCACCGCGTCCACACCGGCCAGGTCCGCCGGGACCTCCTTTCTGTTGTGGACCATGAAAAAGGTCACGCCGCCCAGGGTAACGGTGAGATCGTGCGGGATGGCCTCCGCCCAGTCCTTGTCGTTGTTGCCCCGGACGATGTACAGCGGCGCATACTACCGCAGCTCATCCACGATGCTCTGCCTGTTGATATCTCCGCCATGGAGGATGGCGTCGGCGGTCTTTAGATGCTCCGTGACCTCCGGCCGCAGCAGGCCGTGGGTGTCGGAGAGAATGGCAAGTTTCATAGGTTTCCCCTCCCCCTCAGATGATAATGCCCTCGCAGTGGTCGATCTCGTGCTGGATAATCTGGGCCGTCCAGCCGGTGAAGGTCTTGATCCGCTCCTGGAATTTTTCGTTCTGCCAGCGGACCTTGATGGACTCCCACCGCCGGGCTCTGCGGGTGCCGGAGAGGGACAGGCACCCCTCCTCCGCCTCATAGGGGCCGGCCCTTTTCACGATCTCCGGATTGAACATGACCATATAGCCGCCCTGGTTGTCGAAGGCGATGATGCGCTTGTTCACGCCGATCATGTTGGCCGCCATACCTACGCAGCCGTCCCTGTGGACTTCCAGTGTCTCCAGCAGATCCGCCGCCACCGGCAGGTCCTCCGGAGAGGCGGGCTCGGCCTTTTGGGCCAGAAATGCCTGGTCTTTGCAGATGTCCCGAATCATGATGGGTCCTCCTTGTGTCGTTGAATCGCCGCCGCTATGGTCTCCGCCGCAATGCGGGCCCCCTGCCCGCTGGGGTGGACGCCATCGGCGGCGTAGAGGTCCTGCGTGCCGAGCAGCTGGTAAAACCGCCGCCCCACGTCGGCAAGCAGGGCGCGGTTTTCCTCCGCCGCCCTGCGGTACGCCGCGGACAGGTTCCGGGCCATCCCACCATAGTCCCATCCCTTGGCCGACAGCCGGGCCCCACCCTTCTGATAGGCCCAGGTGGCATAGAGCACCGGGATGGCCCCGTTCTCCCGGATCTGCCGGCAGAGCCGCTCCACGCTGGCGAAAAAGCTCCCGGGAGCGGTGATGGGGCCGTGGCTCATTTCCTGCAGCCCCACATGGTCCCACTGCTCCTTTGCAAGCGCCGCCTGCGTTCGGGCGCCCAGCCGGGTGTTCGGGTTCAGATGCTCGGACAGCCGGGCCCCGCCCCGGGTATGGCAGACCACTTCCGCCCCGGTCAGTTCCGCCAGAATGTCCGGCATATCTTGGGCAGAGGTGAGGCTGTTGCCCAGCATCAGAATCCGCATGGTGCTCCTCCTTGTCTCGTTTCCGTGCGCGTCTGCGCGAAAGGCTCCCGCCGTCAATGCTCGGGGCAGCGCTCCATAAGCCCCCTGCCGGATTTGCTGATATCCCCATATCCCGCCGGAGCCGCAGCGGCCCGCTCTGGGCGGCACCGGTTCTCCCATTGATGGTTCCCTCCAGCAGGCGCACGGTGCCGGGGAATGATGCGTTTCATGGGGCGAAATCCCGGCGGCAAGGGCCCTGTGCCCCTGCTCCGCGAAGTGGCACACCGTCATAGGCCGGGGAGACGTTCCACCGCCCGGCAAGGGTCCGGCAGCACCCGGCGAAGGTCCGGGAAGCGGCAATGAGCATTTGGCCCGGCACCCATTCCCCCAGGGACCCGGACGGCAACGCGAACAGAGGGATCTTCCCCCGTGCCAGCTCCAGGCCGGTCAGGAATCGCTCCATCCGCTCCGCCGTGGCCTTGGGCCTGCGGCCCTGCAAAAGGTCATTGGTGCCCAGCATCACGATCAGCAGGTCGGTGTCCGCCGGAATGTCAGGTGCCGCGTCGGGGAGCTCCCGGCCGTTGGCGCCCCAGTTGCCCAACACCCATCCGGTTTCGGCCGCCAGGATGTCCACCCATCAGCTGCCCGGAGCACAGCGCCCGCCCAGCCGGGACCGGGGATCGTAGCCCCAGGTGCTGGAATCGGCGAAACAGATGACCTTCCTCACAGCTGTCCCTCCAAGGCACAAGCCCCGGACGTGCCCTCACCTTCCCCGCATCCCGTTTAGGCCGGTGCGTGCGGTGCTATTCTGCCTGCGGCATTTGTGATTTCATCACGGTGCAATTCATAGATATGCGGTATGATGAACCCACTCAATTTAGGGAGGCATGCTATGAATTCCGTGAAAAAGCGGCGCAGAGCCGTGGTGGACCCGTCAGCCTGTGTGGCCTGCGGCTGCTGTGTGAAGGTCTGTCCCCTGCAGGCCATTGAGATCGTGCGGGGCGTTATGGCCCAGGTCCGGCAGGACAAATGCGTGGGCTGCGGCAAGTGCGCCAGGGAGTGTCCGGCCAGCGTCATCAAAATCCGGGAGGTAGAGGCATGAAGAAGCACTGGTACGACTATCTGTGGGTCGCTTCGCTCCTGTACCTCCTGCTGGGATTTTTCAACATTCTGTTTGCCTGGCTGGGCCTGCTGTGCTTCTTCATCCCCCTCATCATCTCCGTGGTCAGCGGGACCAAGAGCTACTGCAACCGCTACTGCGGCCGGGGCCAGCTGTTTGGGCTGCTGGGCGGGCGCTTCGGGCTGTCCCGCAGGAAAGACATCCCCAAATGGATGAAAAGCAAGGCGTTCCGATACGGATTTCTCGCCTTTTTCTTCGCCATGTTCTTTCTGATGCTGTGGAACACCTATTTGGTGTTCGCGGGTGTGCGGGATCTGGGGCAGGCGGTCACCCTGCTGTGGACCTTCAAGCTGCCCTGGAACTGGGCCTACCACGGCACCCTTTTCCATCCCGGCGTGGCGCAGTTCGCCTTCGGCTTCTACGGCGTCATGCTCACATCCACAGTCTTGGGGCTAATCACCATGGTGCTGTTCAAGCCCCGCAGCTGGTGTGTCTACTGCCCCATGGGCACCATGACACAGCTGATCTGCAAAGCAAGGAACAGCCGCACATGACCGTGCCGTATCACGCGGCTCAATCCTGCAACTGCCGCAGCCTGTCCTCATCAAGGAGCCGGACCATGCCCCGGGAGAGCCGCACCATGCCCTCGCTCTGAAAATAGCGCAGCATCCGGGTAATCACCTCCCGGTGGGTGCCCAGGTGATTGGCAATGGCCTCATGGGTGATCTTCAGCACGCTGCTCCCCTCGATGGAGGCCTCCTCCAGCAGAAAGGCCGCCACCCGCTTGTCCAGGCTCTTCCACATGACCTGCTCCATCAGCCACATGACCTCGGAGAACCGGCTGGCCATCAGCTCGTTGGTGTAGTTGGCCACAGGCGCCGACGCCTCCATGATGTCCTGGTAGACCTCCGCGGGAATGACCCAGAGGTCCGTGTCCTTCTCCGCCTGGATGGTGACCTCAAACTGGATGGAGCGCATGATGCAGGACGCAGAGAACAGGCACAGATCCCGGTCGAACAGGCGGTAAATGGTGATCTCCCGCCCCTCGTCAGAGAGGATATAGGCCCGGAGCTGCCCCGCCTTCACCAGGAGGAGTCCGGTGCAGTCCATGTCCCCGTTGTGCAGGATCGTCCCCTTCTTCACGGTTCGGAAATTCAGATTGCTGCGGATCCGGTCCTGCTGGTCTGTTTGGAGCTTGTTCCAGATGGGAAAATAGTCCTGAAAGGTCATTCCGTGTCCCTCCTCATCGTGTTCTCAGTATAGTTGACAGGAGCTTTGCTGTCAACCGGCCCGCTTTTCGGAAAATCCCGTGTTTTGGGTGATGTCGTCACAGAAAAATCGCGGGCTTTCGGTTATACTAGGACCAAACCAAGGAAAGGAGCTGACCAGCATGGCGGCTATCAATCTAAACAAGGAACAATTCCAGCAGATGGCAGAGGGCGGCAAGCCCATCCTGGTGGATTTCTGGGCTCCCTGGTGCGGCTACTGCCGCCGGATCGGGCCCGCGTATGAGAAGATCGCGGACGAATACGGCGACCGTCTCACCGTGGCGAAGGTAAACATCGACGAGGAGGCCGCGCTGGCCGAGGCGGCGCAGATCGAGGTCATTCCTACGCTGGTCCTGTATCGGGACGGGAAAGCCGTGGACTCTATCGTCAACCCCGGGTCCAAAGCGGCCATCGACCAGTTCATCCAGGAGGCTATGGCGAAGTAAGGAGGCGGAATCCATGGGCGAAACTCGTGTCTACGACATGATCGTGGTGGGCGGCGGGCCGGGCGGCTATACGGCGGCGCTCTATGCAGCCAGGGCCGGGCTGGATACACTGGTGCTGGAGAAACTCTCGGCAGGCGGGCAGATGGCCCTGACGGAGGAGATCGACAACTATCCCGGCTATGAGGACGGGATCGACGGCTTCACCCTGGCGGAGAAGATGCAGCGGCAGGCAGAGCGGTTCGGTGCGCAGACAGCGTACGCACAGGTGGAGCGCATGGAGCTGACCGCTGCCCCCAAGGCGCTGAAGACCAGCGAGGGGACCTTTTATGCCAGGACGGTAATCCTTGCCACCGGAGCCAATCCCAGGGAGCTGGGCCTTGCAGGCGAGGAGGCCCTGGTGGGCCGGGGTGTGGCCTACTGTGCCGCCTGCGACGGGATGCGCTACAAGGGCAAAACGGTCGCCGTGGTGGGCGGCGGGAATTCCGCCGCCGGCGACGCCCTGCTTTTGAGCCGTATCGCCGAAAGGGTGGTCCTGGTGCACCGCAGGGACCAGCTGCGGGCCACGAAGATCTACCACGAGCCACTGATACAGGCAGAGAACGTGGAATTCCGCTGGAACAGCACTGTTACGGAGCTGCTGCACGAAGAGAAGCTGACCGGCATCCGGCTGCGGGATGTGCAGACCGGGGCGGAATCCGTCCTTCCCTGCGACGGGCTCTTCATCAGCGTCGGCAGAAAGCCGGCCACGGAGCTGGTGAAAGGCCAGCTGGAGCTGGATGCCGGCGGCTATGTGACGGCGGACGAAACCACAAGGACCAATCTCCCCGGCGTCTATGCCGTGGGCGATGTACGGACGAAGCCGCTGCGCCAGGTAGTGACGGCCGTGGCCGATGGGGCCATGGCGGTCCACATGGCGGAAGAATATCTGGCAGGCGGCGCCTGATCGAAGAAATGCGGCAGAGAACGGCTGAAGTCCTCCCGCATATATGCCCATCCCGTTCAAAATGCAGGCATCCGGGATGCAGGCGGCCTGAAAAGAACACAGCTGCCCGGAGTATCTGATGGAACAGATTCCTCCGGGCAGTTTTTGTATCCTTGTTTTGCAGAGCGGCAGGCCACGGAAAAGGAACCCGTCATGCGGCAAACCGCGCGGTCCGGCGGAGCCCTTTGGGCAGGATCCTCAGTTCTGTTTCAGCAGCCGTCTGACTTCTGAAATACTGTCCACCGGCCGGGCACAGGCGCCGTTCCGGCATAGATAGTACCGGACACCTGTCTCCGGAATCGGATAGGCCTCCGTGAAGGGGGCAAGCTCCTCCAGCGGCTTTGCCGTCTCCGGCGTTTTCACCAGCACCGTCAGTTCGGGCCTGGAGGCCTCCCGCAGAAAAGCCGCCAACTCCTCCGGCATGGTCCGGGCCGCGCAGACCAGCTCCGCCGAGGGCCACAGCTCCTCCAGAAACACCAGCATGGCAAAACCGTGTCCGGCGGGATAGGTCCGAGTGGCCCCAGCCAGATAGCCCAGCTGCAGATCGGCGGCGGTCCGCCAGCGGGCCTCCCCGGTGAGGCGGGCCAGGCGGGAGAGAACCAGCGCCGCTGCCGCATTGCCCGACGGCATGGCCCCGTCATAGGTCTCCTTTGTCCGGGTGATGAGCTGTTCCCCATCCGCCGCGTAGGGGTAAAACCCGCCGTTTTTCCCGTCAAAAAACTGCTCCAGCAGCCGTGCCGTCAGGTCCCTGGCCTCCGCCAGATAGGCGGTCCGGAAGGTCACGCCGTAGAGTTCCAGCAAGCCCCAGGCGCAGAAGGCGTAATCATCCAGCTTTCCGGGGTGGGCCGCCTGCCCCGCCCGCCATCTGGCCAGCAGACGACCGTTTTCCTCTGTGAGGCTCCGCTTCAAAAATGCCGCGGCTCCCACGGCGGCGTCCCGATAGCGGGGCTCATCCAGGGCCAGTCCCGCCCGGGCCAGGGCCGCAATCATCAGTCCATTCCATGCGGCAAGCACCTTGTCGTCCCTGTGGAGGCAGGTCCGTTCCAAGCGGTAGGCATACACCCTCTCCCGCAGGGGCCTGATGCGCACCGGCTCCCGCTGGACCTGTTCCCGGCCGATTAGGTTGAGGATATTTTTCCCCGCAAAGTTCCCCGTCTCGGTGACGCCGTACCAGCCGCAGAACGCCTCTGCGTCCTCCGGTCCCAGCAGGTCTCTCAGCTCGCCTGCGGTGAATACATAGTATTTCCCCTCCTCGCCCTCGCTGTCCGCGTCCTGTCCGCAGTAGAATCCGCCCTGAAAATCACGCAGCTCCCGCAGGACGTAATCCAGCGTGCGGCGGACGATCTCCCCATAGAGCGGGCGCCGGGTCTGCTGATAGGCCTCCGTATAGGCCAGTGCCAGCAGGGCGTTGTCATAGAGCATCTTTTCAAAGTGGGGCACCAGCCACATTTCATCGGTAGAGTACCGGGCAAAGCCGCCGCCCACATGGTCGAACAGGCCGCCTCGGTACATGCTCTCCAGCGTCTGCTCCGCCATGGCCCCGGCCTGGGACTCCCCTGTGCGCCGGGCGTACCGGAGCAGGAAGATCAGATTATGAGGCGTGGGGAATTTTGGCGCGTGCCCGAAGCCGCCCCAGCGGGTGTCAAAACTCCGGGCGTAAAGGCCCGCCGCCATGCCTGCCAGTGCCCGGTCTGGAAAGCCGGTGCCTGCGCCCTCCGCTTCCCTGAGCCGGTCGGTCAGCGCCTCTCCGGCGGTCAGCAGACTGCCCCTATCTTCCCGCCACAGGCGCGCCGCCTGCTGCAGCAGGGACAGCAGCGCCTGTCTGGGGAGGTACGTCCCCGCCCAGAAGGGCTTCTGCTCCGGTGTGAGCAGCACCGTCAGCGGCCATCCGCCGGAGCCTGTCATAGCCACGCAGGCGGCCATATAGACCGCGTCCACATCCGGGCGCTCCTCCCGGTCGACTTTGATCGGGATAAAATCCCGGTTGATCGCCTCCGCCACCGTCTCGTCCTCAAAGGACTCATGGGCCATGACGTGGCACCAGTGGCAGGTGGAGTAGCCGATGCTGAGGAACACCGGCTTGTCCTCCTCCCGTGCGGTCTGGAATGCCTCGCTCCCCCAGGGACGCCAGTCCACGGGATTTTCCCGGTGCTGGAGCAGATACGGGGATTGTTCAAATTGCAGCCGGTTGGGCATGGGTCGTCCTCCTTTGACCGGGCGGCGCACTGCCGCCCGCATGGTTCCGCAGGTTTTCCGTCCAGTGCCGCGCTTGCCCTCTGCTTATTCAAGGCGTTTTCCCCGTCCGGCACGGGCCGGGGGCCGCAGTTTGTTCCGCGGACTTCCGCCTCAGCGGGCCAGATCCGGCGGGAACGGCCGGGCAAAGCGCGCCCCTGGTGTCGGACCGGGCAGGTAGATTCCGGCAAGTAGCGCCCTGGCCCGCCAAGGTATCCAGGTCGTCATGCCTTCCCCCGCCAAAAAGTCTTGCAGTGGGCCTTTTCGGTGCGGTTGAAGGCGATCATCCGGCGCAGCAGCGTGTAATCCACGTCCCTCTCCCACGGGATGCGGAACAGCATTTTGCCCCGGCATAGCCGCCCCGGGCGATTTCCCGGAAAAAGCCCTCCAAGCCCGCCCCGGAGAAACGGCCAGATGCCCGGCGGAGACGCTGATCCCGACGATGAACGTCCCATGATCTGTGAACACAGGCTGGTTCCATGCAACCCTGAGCTCCAGGCCGGAAAACGTCCGTTCCGCCCACTCCAGCACCTCCGCCATACGGACGCGGCGCTGCGGCGCTTTCGCCTGCGCCAGATAATCTGCTAAGGTCTCCAATCCACCCGCCCCTTCACATCCAAAGAGCAGAAATAGTCTGTGCATTTCAGGAGGGATTATCACCCCTCGCCTCAAGCAGCGGCGCCCCGGGCGGCCGCTCTTCCGTCAGGACCTGCAGCCTGTTCCGGAAACGAGGGCCTCCTTCAGGTTCATTTCCTGCCCTCCTTGCCCAGGCTGATCTTGTATCCATCATAAGTGAAAAAGGGCCGCACCCGGGCGGAGGTGGACCAGGTAACTGCCTGTCTCACCGGGTACACGCTGGCGGACCTCGCCCGGCTGGAGCGGTCCAGCGTCACCTGCGCTCACTTTTTTCAACGTGCCCCCGCCATGAATCCTGACCGTGCCCTCATCACCGACAAGGTCTGCGGTGTCCGGGTATGGGACCTGCTGATACGGGATATCCGGTATCTGGGCAAGCTGGTGGACGAGCTGCCCAAGGGACCCCTATGGAGCAGATTCTCCGGAAAAACAAGTATGTCCCGGAGCTTCTGGCCTTTCAGAAACTCGGGGCTGTTTTCGCCTCGAGAGCCCTTTGCTTTGCCGCCGAGAAGGGGCAGCGTTTTCCGATGCACTGGCTGTTTCGGGCACTGTAAGAGCAGACGGGCACGCTGTGCTGCATCTCCACCCCCAGGTGCTCCCGGACAAAGTCCACGGCAGCCTGGACGGCCAGCCAGGAATCCCGTTTGCAGCACCGGGGGCCACCCACCTTGCCGATGCTGTCCAGGGCCCGGGCGGTCATCTGATTGCTCAATCCCCAGGGCTCCCGGGCCAGGGGCGTGGATGCCGTGGCGATGGCCAGGAACTGCCCCGCGCTGATCCCCGCCCCGCAGGCGCCCCAGAAGCCGCAGGCCCCGCCGGGGACAGCTTTGCCCCGGCTGTACATCTCCCGGAGAGCGCTCTCCAGGTCCAACTTGCCCCCGGCATTTTTATAGGCGGTGAGCAGCGCCGCTCCCACCATCACATGGTGCTCTGGCCCGTGCATATGGCAGAAGGACAGGTCCATCATCCGGCGGAGGATAGCGGCGGGGTCGGCGGAAGTCTCCGCCAAGCACAGGCCGAAGATGGTGTCCATGCCCTGGGTATGGCAGTCATTGCAAACATAATGGCCGTTGACGCACCGGGTCTTGCTGGATTCCTTTTTATGGCAGATGGCGCACTCCATGTCCTCGTCCCGGACCAGATATTCCAGCGGTGCCTTGCAGATCAGGCATTCTTCTGGATGCAAATCGATCACTCCTCCCTTATCCGCAGCGCAGGAAGTCACGCGGCTGCGCAGTCCCGACGCCCCCCACAATATGCTGTGGGGAAATGTTCTTTCTCATAAATCGGCTCCCCCCGATGCGTTCATCCACACATCAGCTGTGTACTCTCTCCTGTTATTTTCTATCATACAATAGCCAAGATAACCCGCTGAATGTAAAATCCGCTTAAGGGGAGCAAACATTTTCTCCGGCTGTACATGCAGTCATTCTATCCGTTCAGCGTTTTCCGGAAGCATAGTCGCCCATATGGATGTCCACCACTCCCCTGGGCGGCTGGATCAGGGCATCCTCGTACTGGCACTTCCACTGAATCTCCCGGCTCATCCGGCCATTCTCTATGCCGTCAATCGTTTCCCCATCCCCAATGGGGTTATCATGCTCCAGTATGTACGACGCCGCATTATAGGCGTGGTTCACTACCCAGTTGGGATCCATGCTATGGAAGTGGTACTGGAGGTCCGGCAGGAACAGGGTGTTCATGCCCACTGTGTCGATGAGCATATCCTCGGTGCCCTCAATGTTGAAGAAGCGGACATTGACACCAAATCGGATGAAGCGGTCCGAGCCCTCGATCTGGTGGGAACGCACATATTCCGCCAGCAAGAGCTTGCCGCAGTTCTGGAAATAGAACGCCTCACAGG
>OJSJ01001526.1_pt1 | contig 16407 bp, 17 predicted proteins | sample 1599381 | NCBI WGS metagenome assembly OJSJ01 (sample SAMN04168658, study PRJEB22393) | human gut metagenome | biome: human gut microbiome; feature: stool | host: Homo sapiens | collected 2014-03-24 | reverse complement strand
CTGTTCATGATAAATTCAAGGCAACTGAACTCTTCACGAACAAGTATGGCATATCTTTTCCCAATTTCTGATAGTTGAGCGAGTGGGAGGTCTCCCGTCCCCGGCTCTCTCCGGTGTTGTAAGTGTCTATGGTCTCCTTTCCCAGAACAGCCGCCAGCTCTTTCAGCGTTGTTGGCTCTTTGCCACCCAGGAAGATGGAAGTATCCATATTGCCGATGATGGTATCGGCATTATCTTTGTAAATTGCCTTGAGCTGGCTCTGTGCCTGCAACACCAGACAGGCAGAGATTTCACGGCTTCGGATGGTGGCCACCAGCTTTTCCAGCTTCGGAATCTGCCCGATGTTAGCACACTCATCAATCAAACAGCGCACATGAACCGGAAGCCTGCCGCCATACACATCGTCAGCCTTTTCACAAAGCAGGTTGAATAACTGGGTGTAGCACATGGAAATGAGAAAGTTAAAACTGTCATCCGTATCACTCATAATGAGGAACAGAGCCGTTTTTCTGTCTCCCAGCGTATCCAGTTCCAACTCATCGTAGGATGTAACCTCGCGCAGCTCCGCAATATCAAATACGGCCAGACGCGCACCGCAGGAAATCAAAATCGACTTGGCTGTTTTGCCGGATGCGAGTTGTCAAGGACTTTTTAATCAAATTCACAAAAAAGGTGCCAGAAGCACCGTATGGCTCCTGACACCTCGTTTGATAGATTACATTTTTCCGTTCAGCAGGTCTTTGCAGAGATACGCATAGTCTGGCAGCTGGTTGATATATGGCTCCCAGCGCCGCTTGATTTCGGCCAATTCCAGCGGGTCGGCTGCTTCCAGTGCATGATCGTTGCCCGTCATATACAAAACATCCATAGCAACATCATCCAAACACCTGCCGCAGAGATCGGCGGCAGATTCTATCCTGATACCGGTATCCACATAGACTGGATTTACGCCAATCGTCAGCCAGACATAGCCTACCTTGTCCGACCAGAGCAGTTCAAAATCAGGGCTTTGCCGCAGATGTTCCGCAAAGACTTCCTTTACTCGCTCAATTTCATGTTTCTCTTTTTCTGTGTAAAGCATTTTCGTGTCCTCCTTGACAAAAATTTTGGTGCGTACCATCATCAGTTTAGCACAAGGCGGCTTCGTTTATCAGTCTGTCACATCTGCTGAATTTCATTTTTGAGCATACGCTTGATTTTATCGCTCATGGTTTCTGTGCTGGTATTGCTGAAATGGACATGAACCTTGTAGGTTGTCTTGCCGATTTTCTTTACCATCGCTGGCGTGTTTTCCGGCGCTCTGGACGCAGTAGCGGCGTCTGCCACCTGCATAGTACGGGGTTCTCTGTTCATGGCGCTCCTTTCTCCGAACGGGTCTGTGCCGCCCGGTAAAAAATCAGTCGTGCTTACTGTTTACAATGTCTTTTGCTGTCTGTCGGGTAGCACCGGCATTTTCTTCCCGGAAATTCTTCCCGTCAAAAAGAATCGGCGCACACCGTTCCAAAATACGGTCATAGATACGGGCGTGGGCCAGATCAGGCGGGTTTTTCAGCTCGGACAGTTTCAAGTTTGTTGTGATAATCATGGGCCTGCGGCTGCGGTAGCGGCTGTCGATGACGAAAAACATCTGCTCCATAGCATATTCGGTACTGCGCTCTACTCCCAGATCGTCAATGATAAGCAGGTCATACTCGTCAAAGCTTGCAATAAACTCCGACCTGTCCTCAGAGAACATCCCGGTCAGGCGGTTCAGAATGGTGGGGAAGTTTGTCATCAGCACCGGCACATCCTGGTCAAGCAGGGCGTTGGCGATGCAACCGGCGAAAAAGGACTTGCCGGTTCCCACATCCCCGAACAACAGCAGGCCGGTGTTGTTCTTGTAAGCCTCCTTCCAGTTCTCCACATAGGCGCGGGCCTTGTCCATCAGAGGATTTTGGCCGTTGTCGTTGGCAAAGGTGTAGTCGTACAGATAGCGGTCTTGCAGGCCCTGGGCCTTCCGGCGCTTGATCCGCTCCATGCGGCGCTGCCGTTCTTCAGCAGCTTTGCGCTGTTCCTCGGCCTCCCGCTGGCACTGGCAGATGCAGCGGGGCATGAAGTAGCCTGGTTTTCCAAAGCATGGCACAACGGTCTGCCTCTGGCCGCCGCACTTCTTACAGTGAATGAGGCCGTCTGCCGGGTCTATGTACTCGTCCCCGGCCAGTTCCACACCGGCGGCTGCCTTGTCGATCAGCGCCCGGATTTCTGCGGTAATCTCAATCATACGGTTTCATCCTCCTTTACGCTGTAATCCCGGTTGCGGGTGGGCGGGGCTGCCTTTTTCATGCCCTCGCTGGCCCATCGCCGGATGGTGGCGGCATGGCTCTGATACCGCTTGCCGGTAGAAGCCATGTACTCGGACAGCTTTTCGATGTACTGGCCCCATACAGTGGGAAAGCTGTCCTGTAAGTCTGCCAGTTCCCCGTCCGTCAGGAAAACATTCTGGTAACGGCCATAGGCGTGGGCGGGGTGTCCTTTCTCTATCTCTCTCTTTATCTCTATCTCTATCTCTTTCTCTAACTCTATCTCTATCTCTGGTGGACGAATGTCGGACAAATGTCCGCCGTTTGTCCGGAGCGCAGAAAGCGCCTTATTTTGGAGCCTCGCAGCCCGCTTTCGCTCAGCCTCGGTAGAGGACTGGCCGATTAAAAGTTCGATGTTGCTCATGTAGAATGTGCCGCTGTCCAGCACTTCCACAAGACCCAGCTTCAAAAAGATCTGCAAGGCTCTCTCCACAGTGCCGATCTGCTGGCGGGTAATGGTGGCGATCATCTGCGCCGTGTAAGGGATGTCCTCGTCAAGCTGGAGCCGCCCGCCATGTTTCAGCGATTTCAGATACAGCTTGAGCAGAATGTTGGAATACAGCACACCATCCTGCATACTTTCCAGCAGCACGATGGAATCATCGTCAAAATAGTTTTCTTTGAGTTTCAGGTAATAATATTTTCGATTGTCTGACATAGGGTTCCTCCTTGGGGTTCTCTTGGGATTCTGTACGCATTTTAAGGCTATTTTAGGGGGCAGAGGATAAATCTATCAGACTGCCTTTGACACCCCCGAAAAAAGCCTTGATTTACAAGGGTTTTTCAGCCCCTAAAGCGTGACATTTCTCCCGTTGTTTCCGCTTGCGCTTTGCGGCGTTGATCCGCTTCATGCGTGCGGCACATTCCGGGCAGTATTTGGCCCGGTTGGAACCGGGGGTAAACAGCGCCCTACATACGGAGCATTTCTTAGCATTCAGCCGGTGGAACAGCGCCGTTTCCAGTTCCTTATCCTGCGGCAATACCGCCGCCCGAAACCACCTGCACAACAGGGAGTAGGAAATAGACTGGACACAGACACATTCCTCCCCATCGTCCAGGGCGATACAGTTTCCGTCGATGTAGTTACAGCACTCATGCACCAGCCTCCGCACTCTGCGGTACTGACGGTAATCCATGACGGGGATAGGTTCAGACTTATTGTTCTTCATAAATGATTTCTTTCATAAAGCCGGTAATCTCCTTAAATGAATTTATTGTTAAATATTCGTGCAAAGTATTGTTTTCTTCGTGCAAATGGCATATACTATAATTGCCAGCAGAAAGGGGTTGATCGTATGGCTGGAAATACCACAAACATCAGTATCCGCATGGACGCAGATTTGAAAGCGCAGGCGGACGCACTGTTTACTGAACTTGGCATGAACCTGACTACGGCGTTTAACATCTTTGTGCGCCAGTCGCTTCGTGAAGGCGGCATTCCCTTTGAAGTAAGGCTGGAACAGCCGAACAAAGAAACGGTTGCTGCCATGCTGGAAGCGGAAAGGATTGCAAAAGACCCGTCTGTAAAGGGCTACAATGACCTTGACGAGTTGTTTGCTGACCTGAAAAGATGAAAGAAACCAAATATACCGTCAAGTACACGACCAGTTTCAAAAAAGACTACAAACGAGCCATCAAGCGTGGCTTGAAGATCGAGCTGCTGGAGCAGGTCGTAGCATTGCTGGCGATGGGCGAACCGCTGCCGGATAAGAACCGTGACCATGACCTGTCCGGCGATTGGGCAGGCCATCGGGAATGTCATATTCTCCCGGACTGGCTGCTTGTCTATCGCATAGAGGATGATGTTCTGGTGCTGACGCTGGCCCGCACCGGCACACACAGCGACTTGTTCGGCAAATAAACAGTCTGCCGCCGTATGGGGAAACCTGTACGGCGGTTTTTCTGTATGCAAAAGTATGTCGTGAAACGCGACGCACTTGACAGGGGTACGCCAAAATGCAGTATCCTTTACCGATCCGGCTCCCGGTCGTGAGACTTGTCCCGTTCCTGTCTGGACAGCTGCTCGGCGGTTTTGCGGAGCCGTTCCACTGCTTTCAAATCCTCCCGCATGGCTTTCATGGCAAGCGTGTCCGTCTGCTTTCCAGCGGCCAGCTGGTCGATCTCCCGCTGCTATGCCTTCGGGGTGATTCCCTCGCCGCTGTCTTTCAAGTCTTTCAGATACCGGACTGCTGCGTCATACAGGATCAGTTCCCGGCTGTGGCGCTGCTCAAACTGTTCCCGTTTTTCCGGCTTTACTTTGGCAAGCTGTTTGTGGATGGACTTGTACTGGTTGTACTGTTTCCACATCTCCCCGCGTTCGGTAAGAATGGCGATCCGGCGCTCAGCCTTGACGATCTTTCCCCGCAGGTCATAGTAACAACTGTTCATATCAGCGATTTTTTCATGAAGCTGCTGCATAGACTGGATGCCGTTTGCCTGCAAAAAGCTGAATAGTGCAGCGCTTTCCTGCAAAGCCCGGATTTTGCCGGTGCGGGTGCGGGGAGCGTTCAACTGCTGCTGGGCCTCCCACAAGGCGGTCAAGCTGCTTTGCTGTGTTTGTGGTTTTTCCGCTTCGTCTTTCGACCAGCGATAAAGATGGGTAATGCGGGCTTTAATTTCTTTCAGCAGCTTGTTGTCGGCAGCGATCTGCCGGTTTACTTCGCCCTTGTCGGTGCGGATGCCGCGCTTTTCCATTTGGCTGGCGGCTGGCCCCAGATGGACAGAGGGAATCTTATCAATGCCCTGCCGCTTATAGCTGCGATGGTCAATGCGCTCCGGTCTGCCGGCAGATTCCAACGCCCGATTGATGTAGGCCGCCCACGCTGCCCTCCAAATCTCCACATTTCCTTTGTCGTTCCAGTCGGTGGTGTCCTCCCGGTGGTTCTTCCAGCCGCCTTTCCCATCCGGGATACGCTGTCCATTCTCGTCCAGGTCGTATGCCTTGCGGCACTTTGCGCCCCACTGTCCATTTTCTTTCAAAGGCCGGAGCGTCAGCATGATATGGACATGAGGGTTGCCGGTTCCCTTGTCATGGATAGCAAAGTCGGCGCACATTCCTTTGTCTACAAAGTTGTCCTTCACATAGGACCGGACAAGGGCAAGCTGCTGTTCTATGGACAGTTCGCGGGGCAAAGCTGCCTCAATCTCGCGGGCAAGCTGGCTGTCCCTTGCTTTCTCGATTTGCTCCACGCTGTTCCAGAGGATAGAACGGTCTGCAAATTCCGGCGGGGCGTAGGCAGGCAGCATGATCTCCGCATGAACAATGTCTAATCCATTCACATAAACATCCCCGGTAAGCTCGCCCTTGAAAAAATGGGGGATAAGACCATTGATAAGCCTCGTCACAGTTGTTTTACCACAGCCTGATGCACCGCACAAAAGAATACATTCTCCGTCTGTAACAGACAGATTAAAATCACAAAGCCCCGCTTGGTCTAATCCTGAATAATGAAAGGTTACATTTTTTATCTCAATCATATCATCCCACTTCCACTCACACCGAAAGGTAAATATATAAAATTGACAACACTAAAGTTACTGCAATTATCACATAATCTTTGCTCTGGAACCCAATCTCACAAACATTCGTCCTTTTTACCGGGGCTCCAAGGCCTCTGGTGACTGCCGCCGCTGATAACTCGTCCCCGATACTGATACAGGAAAACAGCAGAGGAACTAAGCGATATTCAATCATTTTCGTTACCTTGCCGCCGCCAAAAGTAATTCTTCTCATACGCATAGCATCACGGATTGACCGGTATTCCTCTGACAATGTAGGAAAAAAGCGCATCATTACGGCAATAGAAATTGCAAGTCCTTGTGGCAGGCGCATACGGTTCATAGCAGCCATAAATTCACTGATTTTTGTTGTTGAAATGCAGTACCAGACCATAATCATCGTTGGTGCAAACTGCGTAATCATGTAGCATAGAAACAGTATCAACATGCCCGCTATGCCCCCGATGTTTTCCTGTGTAATCTCCATAAGCCATGTAGCCAAAATGAAAAGAACAGTAAATCTTGCGCCTACATGGGGTTTCCCTTCCAGGCAGACCAGAACCACAGGAATGTAGGTCATGATGGCCCGGACAATATAAGCCGGGCCATCCGTTACATCAATCATTACAACAACGGAAAACAAAATCAGCAAAAGCAGTTTTGTTCTTGGATCAAGATGGAAGCGGATATTGAGGCTTTTTCTATATCCATTTTCCATTTATACAATTCCCGCCTTTTCAAAGTTCTTCCGTACAACGGCCTTACCAATAAACGCACCGATTACTCCGCACACAAAGCAGAGTAAAATAATGACTGGATATGTAGCGGGAGTTACGAGCGTAAACAGGGTATCGGCAAAAGAGGCATCAAATCCGCCTTCAATCAGACTTTGCTTATAAGAGTCTGCCGCGAGGACGAGAGGGAGATAACTTGCGCTAACCCAAAGATTAAATACGCCGCAGCTGATAACGGTTTTTTTCCAGCTTTTATATTTCCCGGACTTGGCAATCAAATCTGCAATCACTCCTGCTGCAATACAAATAGGTGCGCCAAGAAAGCCCATACCAAAGATAAACAACAGGATTGCAACAATAACCGATGTTATTGTAAGCATCCCAAACTTCTCGATCCGCGCATAGTAGAGCATCATCGGAATACCAGTGACAATCGGGATGAGAACCGTATAACCGGCGACGATAAACGGGGACAGAAATCCGAGATACATGATAACCATCTGCACAACCCACAGGATTGCGGTAAATATACCAATGGTGATGAAATCTCTTGCCTTTAGTTTCTTTTCATTCATGAGAATGTCCTCCTAACCTTTTGTTGTGGTTAGACTTCGCTAACCACAATGAAGTATAACATACCTGGCTTCTGTACTTCTATCCCTATATCAGTATTTTAGCCCCATATAGCAACGAGTTTTCAACTTGACAAGAAATCAAAATAAGACGATAATAGTTGTGACAATTCCATATCACAAGAAATAGTAGCTGAAAAAGGGGCGGTGTAATGGGTGAAGTATTAAATCAAATGCTTGAAAACTATTTGGTTTCATCGAATGTGCAGTTGCAAAAAGGGCCAGATAGCTTGTCATTTACAATCAATTCGGCAGAGGGCATCAGTAAAACAACCCTTTTTAATATTCTGCCATACATGCACCTGATTTTCTTTGATATTCACGCTCGGTCTTTGCCGGGAGAAATCGCAGAAAATGCTGTGTATCACCCAATGCAATTTAATTATTGTGTAGGTGGCCGGATTGAGATGCTTTTGGATGATAATTCTTATATTTATCTCAAAGAAAAAGATTTTTGCATCAGCAGGCAGACCTCGCAAAGCGAATCTTATTTCCCTACGAAGTATTATCACGGTATCACCATGTATTTTGACCCTGATTTTTTCACAGAAGCCAACTCCAATATGGATAATCTTTTCAATTTGAACTTATCGCAACTGTCAGAAATCTATTTTGAAAAGAAGGATACATACATCGCAGAAGCCAGCAGCGAAATGGGTAAAATTCTTGAGCGGTTATGGCAGCTCTATGAAATACCATCTCCTTTCCACATGAAACTTTGTGTCTTAGAGTTGCTACATCTGCTATTAGATGCAAGAAATGTTGTCCAGGAAAAAACTCTCACCTTCTATACCAGCATACAAGTAGAAATTGCAAAAAAGGCAGAACAGATATTAACTGCTGATTTGAAACAGCATATTCCCATGAAGCAGATTGCACAGCAATTCGGCGTTAGTGAAACAAGCCTGAAAAACTATTTCCGTGGAGTGTATGGGAAAAATGTTTCTGATTATCTGCGCGATTTGCGTATGGGCATAGCAGAAAAGTTATTGACCGAAACCAAATTGCCTATATCCGAAATCGCTTCACAAATTGGATATACAAAACAGGGGAAGTTTGCCGAGGTATTCCGTCAACAATTTCAGATGAACCCGCTGGAATATCGGCGCTCAAAAAAATTAAAAAATATTTAGGTAGGAGCTGAGAAATCTCTTTCGAGATAATGTCTCGGCTCCTGCCTGTGTTCAAAACTATGTATAAATCAATTCCTGAAAAATAACTTTCTCCGCCTGCGCTTTCAGCGTGTTCATCAGCCCCACCCAGCGCATGGGGTCACGGGCTTTCAGTTCCTCGGTGACACCTGCCGCCTCCATCATACAGGGCAGCATGGCGTCCATTCGTTCATGCGCCGCCCGGTCAATCTCCAACAGGTGCGGGTACAGCTTTTCGCTCAAAATCAAGCTGCTGTAAAGGCCGGGCCGGTGTTCCTTCAGGTAGCGTTGCCGCATACGGCCATACTTGCCGATGGGGGCCTCCGGCTGCTCGGAAAGTTTCAGGTCGGGGATGTAGTAATCCCCGCAGCGGGTGTAAGTCAATTCGTTCATGTTCGTCCTCCTTTGCACTGTGATGGTTAAACTGCGGCGCTGGCCGGTAAGGTGGCCTTGCGCGGCTCCTGCCTGGGTAACTGGCTGATGGTGGTAAAAATGCCTTTCTCCATGTCCTCAGCCCGGATCGCGGCCTTTGCCGCCTCCACTTGGGCCTTGCGTTTGGCGGTGTAGCGTTCTTCCCATTCCTTCTGCTTGCCGTTTGCCTTACGGCGTAAGTAGTTCTGGTGAAGCCGGTCTTTGCGCTCCTCCTTCTTCCGCAGTTCTTCCTGTTCCTCCGGGGTCAGGGGAACCGGCTGCAAGGCGGGCGGGATATACCGGCCCACAAAATTGAAATAGATTTCAACCTCCTGCGTGGTGTCCTGGCTGCCTTTGCGGGCGCGTTCATGGACAAGGATTTTCTCTACAAACTCGTTGAGCATGGTATTTGTCAGCGTGTCGAAATTTTCATACTTGTCAATCAGGGCTATAAATTTCTCCGCTGATTTCTGGCTTTGCTCGTAGCCGGTAACAGCCTTTTCCAGCTCTGCAATTTCAATCTCAAGTGCATCCTGCTCTTTGGCATACTGTGTATCAAGCGCCTTATATCGTGCATCCGGCAGCTTGCCGAGGGCGTTGTCCTCATAGATTTTGCAAATCAGTTTTTCCAGTTCTCCGGCTCTCTTTTGGGCGGCGGCCAGCCGTTTCCGCTTCTTGGATATGTCGGCGGTCTGCTGGGCGGCCTGCGTTTCCTGGACGGTGCGGATAAACTCGGCCCGGTCATTCCTGGAATACTCCGCGATGGCCCGGAGCATATCGGCAATCAGGGTCAGAACAGCTTCGGCCTTGATACGGTGCTGTGTAGGGCAAAGGGAGCCGATAGGATACTTCCCATACTGGCCGCAAGTGTACTGCGGGACGCGCTTGCCGTTGTATGTGCGGTGAACATACATCTTGCCGCCGCAATCGGCGCAGTACATCAGGCCGGTCAGGGGATGGGCCTCCCCAAAGCCGTCCGGATAGCGTCTGGCGTTTCCCCGGATACGCTGCACATTGTCAAAGGTTTCCTGGTCGATAATGGCCTCATGGGTGTTCTCAAAAATCGTCCATTCGCTTTCGTCAACATAGTGACTTTTCTTGTCCTTAAAATGCTTGCGGGTTTTGAAATTGACCGTATGGCCTAAATACTCCTGTTTTTTCAGGATTTCAACAACGGTAGAGGCACTCCAACGGTAAATATCCGCAAAGGCCTTATTCTTGTTCACTCCCTCGCCATAGCGGGCAAGGTGAACGGCTGGCATTTCAATTTTTTCTTCTGACAACTTGGTTGCGATCTGATAGGGGCCGTAGCCCTCCATCGCAAGCGCGAAAATATGGCGTACCACAGCGGCGGCTTCTTCATCCACAAGCCAGTGTTCCCGCTTTTCGTCCCACAGATAGCCGTAGATAACGGTGCCGGTCAGGTGCTTGCCGCTCATGCCTTTGGACTTAAACACAGAGCGGATTTTCCGGCTGGTGTCGCGGGCGTAAAACTCGTTCATCACGTTTGTAATGGGAACGATGATATTTGAAACGCTGTCGGGGTTCTTGTAGCTGTCCACATTCTCAGCAAGGCTGATAAAGCGAACACCCATTTGAACAAACAGGTTGTCGATCAAACTTCCGGCATCGCTATAATTTCGTGCGAAGCGGGACAGGTCTTTTACTATAACGCAGTTGATTTTACCATTCATGACATCCGCCAAGAGCCGTTGAAAATCTTCACGGTTAGCGTCCGTTCCAGTATGTCCGTCATCTACATATTCCGTGATACTTTCAAACTCGTCAATGTTGCGTCGGTAAAAATCGTTCAGTAGGTCACGCTGGTTCTTTACGCTGTTGCTATCGTCTTTTCCTTTTTTCAAATCTTCCTTTGAAAGCCGGATATAGATGCCCAGCCGCCAGCGGCGGATTGTGTAAGAGGGAGAGAAACTCTGCTGATACCCTCTGTTTTTTGCTCGTGCCATTGTTCCTCCTTCCCTATCACATTACACTTATATTATAACTCTGTCCGGGGAGGACAACAAGGATGCCTCCGCTTCGGGACACTTTGTCTCGAAGAAGCAAAACGAGCTGTAACCGAAGTTACAGCCCGCTTCTTTGCCGCAGCAGGAAATCCGTCAGCTTATCTTGGAGAGATGGCCCGCTTTCAGCAAATTCAATTTTCACGCCAACACCACCGATGCAAAAGCAGTATGGATTTTTGACAGTCTGCAAAAATCGAGAGATGCGCTCCTTTCGGGAAAGCGCATTGTCAAAGGTCATACCGCTCACATCAGGCAGGGACTCGGCAGCCACCGCGCCAATGTCAACGCTTCTCATTTGTTCAAGTTCCTGTGTAGTTAATTTCACGGTAAACCTCCTTCGCAGATTGATAGAACGCCTCCCGCTGTTTGGTGGGGAAACGCAACAGGCCAGCACCACCGGGATGCTGGCCTGTTGCCTTACTCCACCTTGGGACACTTTGTCTCGAGGTTTATTATAGTTTTTGAATATTAGAGAGCGCCGCACATATTTACTTGGCCTGTCCAAAGACAATCGTTATTTTCTGTGCGGCGCTCTCAACGCAAGTAAAGCGACAAGCCCGGAGGAACAGGCAGCCAACCTGTTCAGCGCCGGATCATGGCCTTGGGATGGCCGGGCCCATTTACAGTGTTGGTGTTGTTCGCTCAATCTCTTTTGGGAAATGTCACCGCGCACCCACCGTCTGGCTCCACGTACTTACTCAGGGTTGCCGTTATTCCCTCGCGTTAGGAAGAAAACCTCCTCTCATAAACCGAGACATTTTTTCATCAATTCCAAGTGGGTTAAGAAGAAAAAATCAAAAAGTTTTTTTCATGCGTTCAAGGCCACGCTTGATCGACTGGCGAATAGACTCCTCATGTACGCCCTCGGCCTCGGCAATTTCCTTAATCGACTTGCCAAGAATGATATGTGCGTCAATTCTGCGGCCCTGGATCTCCGGCAGAGAATTGAGAGCGTTCCACAGACGAAGAAAGGTTTCCATCCGTTCAAGGAGCTCCTGCGGGGTCGGCTCATGCAGGCAAGCGGAATATTCAATCCCGTCATCGCAGTCCAGAGAATACTGCGCCTTGTGCCGGGAGAGCCGCCGCTGATAGGCCATCTCATAGCGGGCATCGGCCTTGAATACCTCGGCCACCTCGTCAGAAACTTCGATAAGCTGATCCTGCGTGTACCAATAATAAAAATCTTTCAGATTGATAGTAGTCATCGTAAAATCCTCCATTTCAGTTTGTTCGGGGTTGGTCGGAAACGAAATGGAGTAACGGCGGAGAACGGCACCGCACCTCGGGACACTTTGCCTCGAAGTCTGGAAAGCAAAATGCGCCTGCGCGACACAAGGCCGCACAAGCGCACGAAAAAGTATTATCGGTTATGTACTGTTTAATTTCATATTCAAAGCCGGACTGCTCCGATGGAGGGGCTACGCTTTTTTTAGCTGGTGCAGATCACGCGAACAATGAAATAATAAAATGAACACGGCAAAATAACCTCCCATCGGCTACCGTGTCCCTACAAGTCGTCATTGGTTTGTGTAGACGCAAAGAAACGGCGGCTCTGAAAATCAAAGCCGCCGTTTCAAATGGGCGTGTTGATAGGCTGCTGTACGACGGCTTTTTTTCTTTTGCCGTCGTGCGGCAGCTTGTTCCTTTTGCGTTTATCTTAACAAGCAATCCTCACAGAAATGTCACCGACACACGCTGTTTCGACAGAATAATGGGCTGAAATCTCACGAACCTGTGAGATTTGAAAAACCGGGAGAATAATCTCCCGGTTTTCATCGCAAATATTTAATTCTGCCGCAGTCTCTCTACAACGCTTTGCTTAACATTTTGCATGAAAGTTATGACGGGGGTTGCCAAGCAGACCAGCAAAACAATAGCTGCGACAACCAACAGAGAAATTACAGGATAGTGAAAAGCTGCATAAGGAACCATTCTTCTAAAGGCTGAGTATATTGGAATATATATCGCTGTTCCCAGTGTGGCAAGCAGTAGGAAAGAAATACTCCAATAATACCCGCCTTCCCAAAGCAATACATTTCTAATTTGATTTTTCGTCATTCCTATACTTTCAAGTGTGGCAAATTCATGTTTCCGAGTATTTACACTAACAACCATTGTGTTAATGAAATTCATAATTCCTATCAGCAAAAATACAGTGGACAACCCTGCGGCTATAATCCTTGAGGTCAGCAAATATCCGGCCATTTCTTGCTGCTTTTCATATCGTGACAGAATCGTAATGCCCGGTGACGAAGCAGTAATGGATTGAAGCTGCTCCATAATCCCTTTATCATAACTGCTATCAATAGTATCAAAAGCAATCCGAAAGATTTTAGTTTCTCCAGACAACTTCTCTAATGCCTGCTCACTGATATACAAATCAGGGGCAGTACCTCTCTCATTTCCTCGACCACTTTGAAAATCAGCGTCCAGAAAGCCAGTTGCCACTGTAAAGGCCAGTTCTCCGGACTCACCGACAACGGTGATTGCTTGCCCTGGCTGAATCAATGGGTTTCCCTCAGCATCCGTCATAGCGGACAAAACCACCAACTCTCCCTTTTCAAAGGCTGTTAAGTCAATAGGCTTATCAAGCGTTTTATTAAGTTCTTCGATATATCTGGAATCTATTCCGTAAACGCCGCTCCAAAAATTATCTGTATAGTTTTTCCGTGTTTCCGCATTTGAAAAATCAAGACCCGATACGCCATCCAAGGAATCAATATATTTCCCGAATACATTTTCGCTGTAAATGACATCCATAGTGGGCCACGGTGAAGCGGAATAAGTGACGCGCAGATTTTCAATTCCCTGCATTGTTGCAACTTGCTGCAACATTTCATCAGAGAGCAGGTTTCCTTCTTCGAAAATGCTGTAAGTCAATGCGAAATCACTTTCTCCCCATTGATTTACAAAATTGTCTGGACTTAGGCTTGATAGTAAACCAGCAGAAACCAAAAACAATATTAAGCCTAAAAATAAGGACGTAAAAGTAAGGACAGCGCTTTTAGGGTTTCTAAAAATATTATCTCGTGCCATCCGGGATAATTTTGTTCTATGGCTCTTATGATCTCGGTAACTCCTTGTATTTGCCTCCGTATAGCGTGAAGCCGCAACAGGAGAAATACTTGCAGCTATTTTCGCTGGTTTCATGCTGCCGATGATTGCGGTAAAAAATGTGAAGATTGCGGCACCCGCAAAAATAATGGGGGAAAAGGACACTATCTCCCCAAGGTCTGTATCGCTTGAGTACATCATATTCATGGCAAACGGAACAAGTCCAAGCGAAACAATACCACCGACAATCAGGCCGCTGGGAATACCGATCACCGCCGTTCTGAATATTTGAGAACGCACGATTCGCTTGATTTGTCTTTTTGTCGTGCCTATCGTTTTAAGCTGTCCATAGAATTGTGTATCTCTTGAAATTGAGATATACAGAATGTTATAAATCAGCAAATAGCCGCTGATAATGATAAAGACGATAATAGCAGCCAGTGGAAGAACAATGGTGGTGGAATTACTCTGAGCAATAGGTACAATTTCAAAGGACTGACTTTCTGTAAACGAAATCTTCCGTTTTAGTTTTTCACAGGATCGCAGGGCATTACTGTCATCAGAAAAAGAAATCATTGCGGTAGACACACTATCAAAGGGAAGCCCTGTTTGTGTTGCAAAAAGCTCCGAAACATAAGCGGCACCACGGTTGCCTGCACGTGAAGCCGAATAATCTGTGTAATAGCCTGACAAAACAAATTCATCGGAGCTGTATTGATAATCTGTTCCGAGCTGATAGGAAAGGGAAATATTCATCCCTATCTGTGGATCATCAATCCCCATTGCACGCAAAGCCCATGTAGGGAGCATAATTTCATTTTTTGCTTGCGGATAATCTCCGTGTATATCCGAAATTGTTGGTACACGGTGTTCTTGCCATTCTGTTTCGTCTATCCAAGTAATACTCAGCAGGGCATCGTCCATTCCAGATGTATCAATGCTGCCCAATCTCTGACTGACACCAACTACGGATACCAAGCTGGATCGGCTCAATTCTTCATATTGTTCTTCTGAGAGGCTTGTAATTGCCACATCCGCAGTCGTGCCCATCGCACGAATTTGCTGCATTTGATAGGTTTCAAAATAACTGCACCCCAAACTAAACACAGATGTAATCATAAAGGCGGTCAAGAATAATGCGATGGTAACGAAAACATTTCTCTGCTTATTAGCGCGGTAGCTTCTTTTGGCAAGACGATTGATTGTTGCCTGATTATTGTTCCCAAATAAAATATCATCCATCAATGTCACCCCCTGTCACTGTGCGATTTTTCCGTCCTCAATACGGATAATTCGGTCGGCAAGCTGGGCAATTTCATTGTTATGGGTAATCATTACAAGCGTTTGATGGAACTTCTGACTTGTAACTTTCAGCAAACCAAGAACATCACTACTTGTCCGGCTATCCAAATTGCCTGTCGGTTCATCTGCAAGTATAATAGCTGGTTTGGAAACAAGGGCGCGGGCAATCGCTACACGCTGCTGCTGGCCGCCGGACAGATTGTTAGGCATACTGTTCAGCTTCCCATCGAGAGCCAACATTTTCACGACTTCATCCATAAACCGCTTGTCCACGGTATCACCATCCAGCTCCACCGGCAGGACAATATTTTCATAGACATTTAGCACAGGAACAAGATTGTAATTCTGAAAGATAAACCCGATGTTACGTCTGCGGAAGATGGTAAGCTGTTCATCCTTGAGTTTCGATAATTCTTTCCCTTTTACTTTAATACTGCCGGAAGTTGGCGTATCTAACCCGCCCATCATGTTCAGCAAAGTAGACTTACCGCTGCCGGAAGTACCAACAATGGCAACAAATTCACCTTCCTCAATGGATAGGGTCACGCCATCCAATGCTTTTGTAATGTTCGGTTCGGTGCCGTAATATTTCTTCAAATCTGTCGTTTGTAATATGTTCATATAGAACACCACCCTTTCTTTTTGATGGCTCTATCATAAAAGGTAAACCTCACAGAAATGTCACGGGAAACAAAATACCTCTGTTTAATTAAATCTCAAATGTCATAGGCCTGTGACATTTTGTTTTTTAGCGTACTTATTTTATTGTCGAGGCAGAAAGACGGAAAAAGTTGAACCCCTCCCAACCTCGGATGTTACTCGGATATAACCGCCTTGCAAGGTTACGATCTCACGAGCCAGATATAGACCAATACCAATTCCATCTACATCATGTACGATGTCCTCTCGATAGAAACGCTTGAAAATTGCTCCCTGATGCTGTTCTGAAATGCCAATGCCTGTATCTGCAATGTCGATTTTCACATACATTTCCCAACTTTCAACCGAAACACGGATTTGACCGCCCTCCGGCGTATATTTCACTGCATTGTCCAAAATATTGAACAGTGCTTCGCTTGTCCATTTTCTGTCATGGGAAACGACCAAGTTCTCCGGGCAGTCCACTTGAACATTGATCTGTTTTTTCTCGGCGTTCAGAAGAATACCTCCCAATGCGGCGGCAAGCGTGTCATAAAGCGGCTGGCTTTTCTTTTCCAGAGAAATGACACCTGTTTCCAGACGCGAGGTTTTAATCATAG
>OJSJ01001514.1_pt1 | contig 16557 bp, 15 predicted proteins | sample 1599381 | NCBI WGS metagenome assembly OJSJ01 (sample SAMN04168658, study PRJEB22393) | human gut metagenome | biome: human gut microbiome; feature: stool | host: Homo sapiens | collected 2014-03-24 | reverse complement strand
TCGACGGGATCTTTGGCGGCGTGGGCGGCGTTCTGAGCTTCCTTCCCATTATCGTAACACTGTTTTTCTTCCTGTCGCTGCTGGAGGACAGCGGCTATATGGCCAGAGTCGCCTTTATCATGGATAAACTCTTAAGAAAGCTGGGTCTTTCCGGACGGAGCATCGTCCCCATGCTGGTGGGCTTCGGCTGCACGGTGCCGGGAGTCATGGCCAGCCGGACCCTTCCGTCGGAGCGGGACAGGAAGATGACCATTCTCCTGACGCCGTTTATGAGCTGTACGGCCAAGCTTCCGATCTACGCCTTCTTTACAGAGGCCTTTTTCCCGGAGCACCAGGCTCTGGTGATGATCGGGCTTTATGTGCTTGGGATCTTCATGGGGATCCTCATGGCACTGATCTTTAAAAAGACCTCCTTTAAGGGAGAGGCCGTGCCCTTTGTGATGGAGCTTCCCAATTACCGGATGCCGGGGGCGGCCAATGTGGGCCATCTTCTGTGGGAGAAGGCGAAGGACTTCCTCCAGCGGGCCTTTACGGTGATCTTCCTGGCTACCATTGCCATCTGGTTCCTTCAGAACTTTGACACAGGCTTTAACATGGTGGCGGATTCCCAGGACAGCATCCTGGCTCTTCTGGCAGGCGCGCTGGCTCCGGTGTTCCTGCCGGTGGGCTTTGGAGACTGGCGGATCGTTACAGCCCTGATCTCCGGCTTCATGGCCAGAGCACGGGCAATGGCCACGCGCTGCTGCTGGCCACCCGACAGCTGGGAGGGGTAATAGTCCATGCGACCGCCCAGACCGACGCGCTGAAGCTCGGCCACGGCCAGGTCACGGGCGGCTTTCTTGGACTGGTGCTGCACGTGGATCGGGGCTTCCATCACGTTCTCCAGCGCGGTCATGTGTGGGAACAGGTTGAAGCGCTGGAACACCATGCCGAGGCGAGAGCGCTGTGCGGCGATCTCCTTATCGTCCAGGGTCTGCAGCATGTCCTGGCCGTTTTTGGTCACGTGCTTGTAGCCGATGAGTTCGCCGTCCACCTCGATGGAACCGCCGGTCAGGGTTTCCAGCTGGTTGATCAGACGCAGGAACGTGGACTTGCCGGAACCGGAGGGCCCCAGAATCACGGTCACAGTACCGGGCATAACGGTTAGATCGATGCCCTTGAGCACATGCAGCGGCCCAAACGCCTTGTGCACCTGCACGGCCTTGACAGCAGGAATCACGGAACCGTCAGCCGCCTTGCGCACGACCGGGGCAACACTGGTGATGTCATTCGTAGTCATAATCGCGCTCCCGCCTTATGCATTCAATCCGACAAATGTGGTCTGGTTGAGCTTGTCCACGTCATCCTTCGGTTCACCGTCGGTCTTACCCGGCAATGGCGTCTGCTTGCCCTTGGTGCCCACCGGTCGGGCATCGAAGCCCTTGCCGAAGTGCGCCTCGAGGCGGGACTGCACAACCATCAGAATGGAGGTGATCAGCAGGTACCAGAAGCAGGCCACGAGAAGCAGCGGAATCGGCTTGTAGATACGGTTGGCGATGGCGTTGGTGGCGAACTGCAGTTCGAGGGTGAACGGCACGGCGGTGACCAGCGAGGTGGTCTTCAGCATGCCGATGGTCTCGTTGCCGGTGGGCGGGATGATGATGCGCATGGCCTGCGGCAGCACGATGCGGCGCATGATGAGCGTGCGGTTCATGCCCAATGCCTTGGCCGCCTCGGTCTGGCCGGGGTCCACGGCTTCAAGGCCGGCACGCACGATTTCGGACAGGTAGGCGGCCTCGTTCAGAGCCAGACCAATCCATGCGGCGTTGAATGCGGTGACCACCACGTTGGAGTCGATGCTCCAGAACTCCACCGAGGTGAACGGAATGCCGAGGCTGATCTTGGGAATCAGCACGGCGAACAGACCCCAGAAAATGAGCTGCGTGTACACAGGCGTGCCGCGGAAGAACCAGATGAAGAACCAGCTGACGCCGCGCAGCACCGGATTGATGGATTTGCGCATGATGGCAAGAATCACCGACAGGATGATCGCCACGACCATGGAGATCACGGTGAGCTCCAAGGTATAGCGAATGCCTTCAAGCACGTTCTCGTTGAACAGGTACTTCCAGACGGTGGGCCAATCCAGTCGCGGATTGGTAATCAAGCCTTGAATGAGCATCGCGGCGAGCAGTACCACGATCACTGCGGCCACAATCGGGCCGGGGCGCTTGACCGGCAGCGCCTTGATGCGATTGGGGATGTTCAGCCCCTCACCGTCGACTTCTTTCTTCGCCATAATCTGGTTCCTTGGATGTGTTGGGCAGCCTGAACTGCAAGTTGCAACTAGCATTGAACCTTAGTGCACGAATGGGGCGACTGTGTTACAAACAGTGCGCCCCATTCGAATTTTCGCGACAGCTTGTCGACTATTCGACGGCCGGGTTGATTTCGGCCTTGTCCAGTGCGCCGGATTCGACGCCCCAGTGCTGGAGGATCTTGGTGTATGTGCCGTCGTCCATGAGCTTTTGCATGGCCTTCTGCACGGCTTCGGTGGTCTGGGAATCGCCCTTCTTGATGGCGATGGCGTTCGGCACTTCATCGAAGTCCTTGCCGAGCTGTTCCAGCTGACCATCGGTCTGGGCGATGGCGTAGCCGACAACCGGGGAATCGGCGAAGAAGACGTCGGCCTTGCCGGTCACCACAGCGGTGGTGGCGTCGGTCTGCTGCTTGGAGGACTGGATGGTGATGTCTTTCTTGCCGTCCGCCTTGCACTGCTTGGCGGTCTTGTTGATGGCCTCTTCCTCGACGGTGCCGGTCTCGACGGCAACGTTCAGACCGCACAGGTCGTTCTCATCGACGTTCTTGGGGTTGCCTGCGGCCACTGCATAGCCCATGCCTGCGGTGAAGTAGGAGACGAAGTCGACGGATTCCATGCGATCCTTGGTGATGGTGAAGGCGGCGATGCCCAGATCGTACTTGGAGCCGATGGCCGGAATGATCGTATCGAAGTTGGAGGAGACGATTTCGGTCTCGAGACCGAAGATGTTGCCCATGGCGCGGGCGAGATCCATGTCGTAGCCGATCTGGGTCTTGCCGTCGGCGTCGAGGAATTCGGCCGGGGCGTAGGAGGGGTTGGTGCCGATGGTGAGCTTGCCGTCCTTGGTCACGGATTCAGGCAGCAGTGCGGCGATGGTGTCATCCTTCTCCACGGAGCTGACATCGTAGCTGGTGATGGTGGCGGCATCGGAGCCCTTGGCGGAATCCGTACCGGCATCGGCCTTGTCGGAGGTGCCGCAAGCGGCGGTGGCGAACAGCATGGCCGAGCTCAGTGCAATGGCCATAATGGACTTCAGTTTGGTGGACTGCATAATCGTTTCTTCTTCTCTCTTACGCCGCTTCAACGGCAACGATCAACGGTTAAGCATATTTATACACTACAGTGCATACATATACAAAAAGACTCCCGCCGCAGGGCAACGGGAGTCTTCATAGTAACCGAAACTACTCGACGGACGGGTTGATCTCGGCCTTGTCGACGGCGCCGGAAGAGACGCCCCACGTGTCGAGGATCTTCTTGTACGTGCCATCATCCATCAGCTTCTGGATGGCCTTCTGTACGGCCTCGGCGGTCTTGGAATCGCCCTTCTTGACGGCCACGGCCTCAGGGGTCACACCAACGTCCTCGCCGAGGGCCTCGAGCGTATCACCGGTCTGCTTGATGGCGTAGCCGGCAACCGGCGTATCGGCGTAGAAGATATCAGCCTTACCGGAAGCCACGGCGGTAGTCACATCGGTCTGCAGCTTGGAGGACTGGATGCCGATGGCATCCTTGCCGTCCGCCTTGCACTGCTCGTTGGCCTTGTTGACTTCCTCTTCCTGGGTGGTACCGGTCTGCACAGCCACCTTCACGCCGCACAGGTTCGAGGAGTCGACCTTGTTCGGGTTGCCCTTCTGCACCACGAACGTGGAACCGGCCTTGAAGTAGGTGACGAAGTCGACGGCCTCCATGCGTTCCTTGGTCACGGTGAAGGAGGAGATGCCGATGTCGTACTTGGAGCCGACGGACGGGATAATCGAATCGAACGTGGAGGAGACGGTGTTTTCCTTCAGTCCGAACACTGCGGCCAGCGCCTTGGACAGGTCGACATCAAAGCCGACCGGGGTCTTGCCGTCCTCGGCCACATAGCGGATGGCCACATGATCGGGGAACTCCTGCTCCATGCAGCGGGTCACCATGTCGTATACGCCTGCGGGTACTTTGATGTATTCAGCCATCGGTCTTTCTCCTTTTTGTCAAATTTTCAGCTCTGCACTTTTTTCATTCACTTTCCAGAGTCATTCCGAATCTCTGGCATTTCGAGGAAAACTTTGGCACGGCTCCTCATGGCAACAGTATACCGCAAGCAGAGCACAAACGCAAGATTTAATTGCACAAATATGCAACTTGAGCTTGCATTCGATTTGTGCAGGCAGATGTAATTCTTTCCTTTTGTTGCGATGCGCGAAAAGCTGTGATACACTTTTTTTCGTCAGGACGAAACTTCACCCGGAGGTCGAGTCCTTATCAAATTGACAGCAAGCCCAAAAAGCATTATACTGTTTATATCATTTAGCAAAAAAGCTCCCCGCCGAGCTTCATATTTTTATTTATATCGCGCCTAAAACACGGCCTTCCGGGGCCTCCGGGACGAATGGCGCACAAGGAGGACCCTTTTCATGGAAGGCACCAAGCCCCGCACTGTAAGCAGCCTTGGCATGTTCGACCTGCTGAAAGGCATCGGAATGCTGGCCATCGTCTTTGCCCACACGGCAGAGCTTTACCCTCTCGGCACCAACGACGTCACCCCTTTCGCGTTCGCGCTGTTCGCTTACCGCGAAGCGCTGATGGCCGCCTTTTTTATTGCCAGCGGCTACGGCTTCCGCAAGCGCTCCATCCACAAATGCATCGAGCAGCAGCTCAAGACCCTGCTCAAGCCTTACCTTTATACTGCACTGGCCACCACGGTGCTCCACGCTTTCCTTCACCACGCAGCTTTCGGCTCGTGGGATGCTGCCATCTCAGAATCGGCTAAGGTCTTAGGCGGTTTCCTGTTAGGCCTGCCCCACACGGCCACTTACTTCGGGCATCAGTTTTTCTCCTGCGGACCCATGTGGTACTTAGTGGCCCTGATGCTGGCGTGGGTGCTTCTGGACGTGCTGCTCGAGATCTTCCCCGAGCGGTACATAACCCCCGCAGTCGTCGGCGTCACCCTGCTTGGCTGGGGCATCACGCTGGTGTGGGAGGCTCCTTTCTGCATCGCACAGGGCATGGTGTCGCTGCCCTACCTTTACATCGGCTATCTGGCCAAGAAGCGCCGCCTTTTCGAAACTCCCCTTTCCGGCAGAGCCAAAGCCGGACTTATCGTGTCCGCGCTGGGCGTCGTCGCGGGCGTTTTGCTGACCCAGAGCACCGACTGCGTTTCGCTGGGTGAGTGGACGATGGGGCCGCTGAGCATCCTGCTGGATGGCGCAGTGGGCTACGGCATCATCCGGCTCTTTTTGAAATGGCAGCGCCGAGTGGACGGCCCCATCTCCCATGCCATCGAGTGGGTGGGCCGGCGCTCGCTCTTCATCTTCTGCATCCATACTGTGGAGCTGACGGCCATCCCGTGGTATCTGATGGCTGCAAAGTATGCTGACCATCCGGTGCAGGGGATGCTGCTGCAGTTCGTGTTCTCGCTTGTGTCCATCTTCGCCGTCACCGAACTTCTGATGCGCCGCAAAGAGCTTGGCCGGAAGCTTCGGGGCGGCAAGCCTGCGGACAAGCCCCGGCAGCGGAGCAGGACCCGCCGCTATGCGGCAAAACACTGAAATCCCTGCGCTTTGGTATCCAGCCATTTTGAGGGCAGACTATAGTTACTTTTGATGCATGGGCTTGCAGCGCGGGTTGTACGCCTTGCGATAAATCGGAGGAGGCCCCGGTAATGATGAACGAAACTCCTGAAGCGGCTCTGCGCAGCCGCATTGCGGACCTTGAACAACAGCTCAAACTTGCAGACGAAGGCACTTCGCGGCTGGCCCAGCGCTGCCTCGAGCTGGAAAAACAGCTGCAGACCTTCTATGCTGCCCACCCCCAGAAAGAGAGGCAGACCGACTCGCCTGCTCTGGTGCAGCCGCTGCTTTACTATGATGCCGGGTTCGGCTTTTCCCAGAAAGACACCGTCAAGGCCCCGGACTACGAATACGACGAGCTGAACGGCATGGTGACAGCGACCTTCGAGCTGCCGGAGACCGCGTTCAATCTCCGTTTCGACCCCGGCGAACTGCCCTGCTGCATCACTGATTTCGTCTTCTCGGATGACCGCATCCTCTGCCGCCCGGTGAACGGTGTGCCGCTCCACGGCGACGGCATCCTGTTCCTCAACGACGACCCGAATTTCATGCTGGAAGGTCTGAACCGTTTCCCCGCCGGGATGGAGCTGGGCGTGAGCTACTGCTACTTCCCGCTGGAGCCGCTGGCGGACGACCCATTGTTCGCCGCCGTTCTCGAGGGCGTACAGTATTTCCAGAAGACCCGCGTCTGCGAGCAGAAGCACCTCGACCAGCTGGAAAAGACTACGGCTGACCAGAAGCAGACCATCGAGGCCCTGCAGAAGAATCTCTCCGAGCTGCATCAGGCCAACGCCGAGCTGAGCGCCCGGAGCAAAGCCTACGAGAGCTCGCTGGAAAACGTCCTCTCTTCCAGCAGCTGGAAACTCACGCTGCCCCTGCGCCGCCTGCTGGGGCTGTTCCATCGCAGCCATTGAGCCTGCCTGCGGAGAGGAGGATACGATGTACAGCAGTTATACCACTCTGCAGCGGGTTCAGCTCGCCAAACAGGAATATCTCGACACCCAGGAAGTTTTTCTCGGCGTCTATGCGCCGGGGCGGAACGCCGCCCTGAAAGCTTCCCTGCAGGACCAGCTCCACCGCAAATTTTTATTGACGGACAGCCTCCGCCCCGAAGCCCTCGGCAGCGCCGTCGGTGTGCTTCTGGTCAGGGAAGACCTTTTCCTGATGCCCACGGCCCTTTCCTGCTTTGCGGACGCACTGCGCAGCGGCGCAGACTACGTCACCAGCGACGCCGTCTTCGGCTACTCAGGCGTCACCACCCTCTACCACAGTCAGGGCTTTGCAGCCTGCCCGGGCTGCGCCCTCGTCTCCCGGGAGCTGCTGCGCCGCTGTCAGGCGGAAGCCCGCGACCCGGAAAATCCCGTCGAACTGCTGACGCTGGCGGCGAAGCTCCGCCGCAGCCACGTCTGCCTCCCGCTGGCGCTGGCCCACTATGAGCGGGACATCTGCGCCGAAGACGTCTGGTCTGTAAAGGGGAAGCGCGTCTTTATCATGAGCCACCTGCTGGACATGACCGGTGCGCCCATCGTGCTGGTGAGCGCCGTGCCGGTGCTGCGCAGCATGGGCTACGAAGTGGTCGTCCTCGGCCCTGAGGACGGCGGCTCCATGCCGCTTTTCCTCGAGGCGGGAGCTACCGTCATCACCCGCAAGGGCTGTGTCCAGTCGCCCCTGCTCTGGGGGCTGGCCCTCTGCGCCGACCTCGTTCTGGCCAACACCGTCGTGGAGGCCCGGGCCGTCCGCGCCCTGAGCGGTGCGCGGGTGCCGGTGCTCTGGTGGCTCCACGATGCCTTTGCAGGCTACCCCCACATCGCCCACCAGATCCCCAGAGAGCTGGGCGAAAACATCCGGCTCTACTCCGTCGGCAGCCACGCCGCCAACGCCATGCACTCGGTGCGGCCGGAGTTCAACATCCGGCCCCTCATCTACGGCCTGCCGGACTACGCCGCCGAGAAGTTCTCCCACTACGATCTGAGCTATGCGGGCGGGCGGCCTCTGTTCGCCACCGTGGGTTCCTTCGAGAACCGGAAAGGCCAGGACATCTTCTGCAAGGCCATCCGGCTGCTGCCGCCTGAGACCATGAAGAAGGCATCCTTCCTCTTCGTGGGCAAGGCCGCAGAGGCTGAGATGATGGACGCCGTGCGGAGCCTGACCGCTGACTGCCCCGACAACGTCTTTTACGTCAAGCGGCTCACCCGCGACGAGATCAAGAGCCTGATGGCCCAGTGTACCTGCCTCGTCTGCGCCTCCCGCGACGACCCCATGCCTACTTTCGTCACCGAGGGCCTCATCTTCGGCAAGCCCGCCATCGTGTCGGAGCACACCGGCACCGCCGGGCTCATCACCGAGGGCGTGGACGGTTTCGTCTACGAGGACGACGACCCCGAAAAGCTGGCCGAGCGGCTGGCCTGGGCCATCGAGCACCCGGAAAAGCTGGCTGCCATGCGCCCCGCCTGCCGTGAGCTTTACGAGAGTCATTACTCCAAGCAGGCGTTTTCCGACAGTTTACAACAGGCTGTAAAGGAGCTCACCGGCGAATAAGCTCCCCGTTCTTTATCACTCTGCCGAAACTGAGGCAAAAAATTTGGCAGTTGTTCACAAACACACCTCCGGACTGTGATATACTCTCCTAAGAGTTTATCCCAGTCCGTTTTTTGTTGAAATTCGAAAGGAGTCCCTGCATGAGTTCGTCCGCCTCCCCCGCCCCTTCGCGCCGAAAGACCCTGCTCTCGCTGGGCGTTCTGGCCCTGCTGACCGGCATCGTGGTGTTCATCTTCCGGGAGCACTGGGCCGAGATCTCCGAGGCGCTGAGCCGGCTCACCCTCGGGCAGGGGCTTCTGGCACTGGCCGTGGGCCTGAGCTACCCGCTTCTCGAGGGCGTATCCAGCTGGCTCATCGTCCGCAGCCGTCTGCCCCATTTCCCGCCGTGGCAGGGCATCGACAACGCATGGATGGGGACCTTCGGCAATGTGGTGGGCCTCGGCGCAGGGTCGGTGCCGTTTCAGACGTGGTATCTCCACCGGCGCGGGCTGGACGTCGGCCCCGGCGTGGGGCTGATGACCCTGCAATACGTCTTCCACAAGACAGCCGTCCTGCTTTACGCCACCGTGCTGCTTCTGGCGGGCCGCCCCTGGATAGCGGCCCACTCCGACGGCGTGCTGCGGTATCTGCCCGGGGCCTACGCTGTCGTGGCAGGCGTCATCGTGGGGCTCATCGCCCTCTGCGCGCTGCCGGTGGTGCAGCGTCTGGCCCGCTGGCTGCTGCATTTTCTGCCCGACACGGGCCGCTGGGCCGAGCGGCGGGAAAGCTGGCTCCAGCAGCTGGACACCCTGAGCACCGAGAGCCGCCATCTGCTGGCGGACAAGCCCCGCTGTGCCGCCATTCTGGGCGTGCATCTCGTCAAGCTGTTCCTGCTCTTCTGCCTGCCCTGGATGGGGCTGCGGTTCATGGGGCTGGATACCGGACTGGCCTTCTGGCAGGTGCAGCTTCTCACGTCGCTGACCCTCTTCGTCTCCAACGCCCTGCCCAACGTGGCGGGCATGGGCTCGGTGGAGACGGCCTTCCTGCTGGTGTACAGCAGCTTCCTCCCCGATGCTTCGTCCATGAGCCTGCTGATGTTCTACCGGCTGGTCAGCTATTACGCCGTCTTTGCGGCAAGCGCCGTCGGCTTTGGGCTGGCGCAGCGGCGGCTGAACCGCGGATGGCCTTGTGTCTGAAGAGCGTGGACGCAGCTGCTGGCGCTACCCCCATCGCATTCGCTGCTCCTGAGCAGTAAAAATCAGCTCATAACGAAGAAAACGGCAGGTTCATTGAACCTGCCGTTTTCTTATTCTATCAAATTCAGCCCTTCATGGGGACAAAGCCCACGAGGTCCTTCACCACCTCGCCGCCGATGATGAGGCCCACGACCGACGGGACAAAGGCGTTCGAGCCGGGAACAGAGCGGCGGATGGTACACTTGCGCTGGGTACCCGGAGGGCAGATGCAGTGGTGTTTGCAGCTGATGGAGTCATCCTCGATGGGAGTCATGACAGGCTCCCTGGAGTAAACGACTTTCAGGTGCTTGATGCGGCGCTTGCGGCACTCGGTGCGCATGACCTTGGCCAGCGGGCAGACGGAAGTCTTATAAATATCCGTGACCTCGAAGCGGGTAGGGTCCATCTTGTTGCCTGCACCCATGGAGCAGATGATGGGGACGCCAGCCTCCTCGCACTTCATGACCAGCGCAATTTTACCGGTGACCGTGTCGATGGCGTCCACCACGTAGTCGAACTGGCTGAAATCGAAGCTGTCCTGCGTCTCGGGGCCGAAGAAGGTCTTGTAGGTGGTGACCTTGATGTTGGGGTCGATGTCGTGGACACGCTCTTCGGCCACATCCACCTTGAACCTGCCCACCGTCTTGTGGGTGGCGATGATCTGGCGGTTCAGGTTGGTGAGGCAGACTTTGTCGTCGTCGATCAGGTCGAGAGCCCCCACGCCGCTGCGGGCCAGCGCCTCGACGGTGTAGCCGCCCACGCCGCCCACGCCGAACACGGCTACGCGGGAATCGTGCAGTTTGGTCATTGCTTCCGCGCCCAGCAGCAGCTGGGTGCGGGAATACTGGTCTTGCATATCATTTCTCCTTTAGGTTCTGCTTTTTACAGTCACGGGCTTGCCCTCTCAGTCACCTTTGGTGACAGCTCTCCCAAAGGGAGAGCCAGAATGCAGCGGTCAGGCAATCGGCTCTGGCGCGAAGCGCCTGAGAGGGCCGGGCCGCTCCCCCTTATCCCTTCGCCACCTGTGTTATGGTGCCGCCTCCGAGGACGACATCACCCTGATACAGCACGACGGCCTGCCCTGGGGTAGGAGCGCGCTGAGGCTGGTCAAATTCCAGACGGAAGCTGTCCGGCCCCGCCGGGTAGACGGTGGCAGGCTGTTCGGTCTGATGATAACGGGTGCGGGCCGTCACCCGCAGGGGGCCTTTCAGCTCCGGGATGGCGATCCAGTTCACTTCGTTCGCATAGACGATGGTATCGAACAGCTCCGACTCCGGGCCGACCGTGACGGTGTTGGCCTGCATATCCTTGGCGCAGACGTAGACCGGTGCGCCCATGGCGAGGCCCAGGCCCTTCCGCTGGCCGATGGTGTACCGCACAGCGCCGCTGTGGGTGCCTACCTTTCTGCCGCCGACGTCGAGGAAATCGCCCGCCGGGTAGTGCTTGCCGGTGAAATCCTCCATAAAGCGGGCGTAGTCGCCGTCCGGCACGAAGCAGATGTCCTGACTGTCGTGCTTGCGGGCGTTCACGAAGTGCTGCTGCTCGGCGATGGCGCGCACTTCGCTCTTGTGCAGACCACCCAGCGGCAGGCGGACATGAGCCAGCTGCTCCTGCGTGAGGTTGTAGAGCACATAGCTCTGGTCTTTGTTCTCGTCCAGACCCTTTTTGAGCAGCCAGCGGCCCGTGGCCTCGTCCTGCTCCACCCGGGCATAATGGCCTGTGACCACATGATCCAGTCCGTGCGCTTCTGCCCAGCGAAGCAGGTGATCGAACTTCATATATCTGTTGCAGTCGATGCAGGGATTGGGCGTACCGCCGGCCTCGTAGACCCGGATGAATTTGTCGATGATCTTTTCCTGAAAGTCTGCCGTAAAATCCAGCACCTCGTAGGGAATATCCATCGCATAGGCCACCTCGGCGGCGTCCTCAATGTCCCGCTCCGAGCAGCAGGTGTGCAGACCCTCGGTGTTCACGGCCTCGTTGCGGGTGAGGCGCATGGTGACGCCGGTGCAGTCGAAACCGTCCCTCTGCATGAGCCATGCCGCCACCGAGCTGTCCACACCGCCGCTCATGGCGATGAGCGCCCCGGGGCGGCGGGAAGTGTTCTGTGTTTCTGTCATTCTGTTCCTCTTCCGTTATAACATACTAAAACAGTAGTATAATACTACCGCAGCTTCTTTCTCTTGTCAAGACGCAGAAAATTTGGCCGCAAAGGCCAGAAGTTCCGCTTTTTCGTTGGGCAGCCGCCCGGTGATGACCTCCTCCAGCAGCGCTTCCAGCGCGCGGCGCAGGCCCGGCCCGGGCGCGACGCCCGCCGCCATCAGATCGCGGCCATTCACGGCCAGCTGAGAGACGCGGCAGCAGGCGCTTTGGGCGGTCAGCGTCTCGGCCTCTTTTTGCAGGGCGGTAAATTCATCTTTTCTTTCCGGTTGAAGAGCGCTCCAAAGGGCAGTCAGCTGCTGCACGGTGTGGAGGTCGTATTTGCCAAGAAGTCGTTTGGCTTGAAGCGACAGCGCAGGAGTGCGGGGAGCTTTCTCCTTCACAAGTGTTGCCACTCCATCTATCACAGCATTGGAGCATTTCAAGCGTTTCAGCGCCTTTCGCGTTCCATCCTCCCCCAGCGGCAGAAGCAGCGCCGCCCAACGGGTGGTCACTTCCTCTGCTCCTGCCGGAAGGACATCTATGATCTCACGGGCTTTCGACAGGTCGTCGGGCGGCAGTTCCGGCAGGACGAAGGCCAGCACTTCCGGCTCCAGATACGCCCCCGGCTTCAGGGCAGACAGGAGCTTGTTCAGCTCTTCTTCGATGCGCTCCACCGACACGCAGTCGAGGTGGGCGGCCAGCTGCTTCGCCGCCGCTTCGGTGGCCTCGTCGATCACAAAACCGAACCGGGCCGCAAAGCGGTAGAGACGCAGGATGCGCAGAGCGTCTTCTTCAAAGCGGCGCAGCGGCTCACCGACGGCCCGCACCACGCCCCGGGCCAGATCTTCCTGCCCGCCAAAGGGGTCGCACAAGCCCTCTTCGGCGCTGTAGGCCATGGCGTTGATGGTGAAGTCCCGCCGGGCCAGGTCCTCCCGGACGTCGGGTACAAAGGCCACGCTGTCGGGGTGGCGGCCATCGGAATAACTGCCCTCGGTGCGGAAGGTGGTGATCTCGTAGAGCTTGCCGTCCCGCTTCACAGTCACGGTGCCATGCTGCAAGCCGGTGGGGATGCACTGCTTTTCTCCGAACAGCTCCATCACCTGCTCCGGGCGGGCGGCGGTGCAGAGGTCCCAGTCGTGGGGCGCAAGGCCCAGCAGACTGTCCCGGACACAGCCGCCCACGGCGTAGGCCGCAAAACCTGCCCGGTGCAGCGCGTCCAGCAGGGCGGAGGTGCCGGGTTCCAGGACGATGTTCATTCTTCGGCCTCCTCATATTGCAGGGTGATGCTCTTGCCGTCATAGCCGCACTCTGCCGCCGGGAAGAGGCTCTGCGCCTGGGCCAGCTCTTCTTCCGGGTCGGTGATCATGGGCGAATAGTGGACGAGCCAGAGCCGCTTCGCGCCCGCTTTGGCGGCGAGGGCTGCGCTCTGCCCGAAGGTGCTGTGGCCGTACTGTTTGGCCTGCGCGGCCTGCTCCGGCAGAGCATAGGTGGAGTCGCAGAGCAGAAGGTCAGCACCCGCTGCGGCCTTTTCCAGCGCCGGACAGGGGGCGGTGTCGCCCGAGAAGACAAAGCTCAGCCCCTGCCGGGCCGGGCCGAGGACGGCTTCCGGCTGGATGACACGTCCACCGTCCAGCGTGATGCTCTCGCCGTGCTGGAGCGTCTTCCACTGCTTTACCGGTACGCCCAATGCCCGCGCCTGTTCGGGTGAGAACCGTCCGGCCCGGGGCAGATCGAGCCGATAGCCCTGACTGATGACCCGATGGCGGGTCGGCACCGGCGTGAGCTTCGCGCCCTGGGGCCAGCCGCCGAATTTTTCGCAGAGCGCCGCCGGGGCGTCCAGCACCTCAGCATAAACCGGATACGGCAGAGGCCCCGTCAGCACCCGCAGTGCCGCCCAGACTTCGCCGAGCCCCTTCGGCCCGTACAGCGCCAGCGGGCGGGTGCGGCCCTGACAGCCCAGCGTCTGCAGCAGCCCCGGCAGGCCGAAGATGTGGTCGCCGTGGTAATGGGTCAGGCAGACGGCGTCCATCTTCATCAGGTTGACTCCGGCCCGGCGGGCGGCAGTCTGGGTCCCCTCGCCGCAGTCGAACAGGAGGCTGTGTCCTCCGCATTCGGCCACCGCCGCCGTGAGGGCGCGGTCGGGCAGGGGCATGGTGGCCGCTGTACCCAGCAGTGTAATGGTCAGCATAAAGTTTCTCCGTATCACAAAAAATCTCGATGGCTATAGTGTACCACACTCTTCGGCCCGGCACAATCGCACAGCCGCACCCTGACAGGCATAAGATGGCCCAAACCACAAAAGGAGGGGTCTTGTATGCGGCGTCAGCGGCCCGGGCATCGCATTTTGTCGTTCCACCACCGGGGGCTGCTGCTTCTGGCGGCGGCAGTGGCGGTGATGCTCTTTTTTCTCTACGGCTGCGTGGCAGGGGCGGCGTACAGCCCCCGGGGGCGGCTGGTGTTCATCCCTCTCGCACAGGTTTCGGGAGGCGTGCAGCTCCCTTGAAATCGCTTCGAAACGCAAGCCAGCCGCCCTGCAAGGTAACAGGGCGGCTGGCTGCTTCTATCGCAATTTTCAAAAATAGTGCCTATCAAACCGGCATATTTGCGATATGCAGTTTGCGGATGTTGCTTGTGCATTAAAAACGCAAACTGCTATATTATGCAATTCAGGAGAATGGAGAAGAGAATAGCGTTTTCATGCTTCCGGGGGACGGAAGTGCCGGAGGATCACTCGCCGCGGACGGCTGCGAAGCCTGCCTCGAGGTCGGCAATGATGTCGTCGATGTGCTCGGTGCCGATGGACAGGCGGATGGTGTTCTGGTAGATCTGCTGCTCGGCCAGCTCCGCATCGGTCAGCTGGCTGTGGGTGGTGGAAGCCGGATGGATGACTAGGCTCTTGACGTCGGCCACGTTTGCCAGCAGAGAGAAGACCTTCAGGTTGTCGATGAACTTGAAAGCTTCCTCACGGCCTCCCTTGATGTTGAAGGTGAAGATGGAAGCGCCGCCGTTGGGGAAGTACTTCTCATACAGGGCGTGGTCGGGGTGATCCGGCAGAGAGGGATGGTTGACCTTCTCGACCTGGGGATGGTTGGCCAGGAACTCGACGACCTTCTTGGTGTTCTCCACATGGCGCTCAATGCGCAGGCTCAGGGTCTCGGTACCCTGCAGCAGCAGGAAGGCGTTGAACGGAGAGATGGCAGCGCCGGTATCACGTAGCAGGATGGCGCGGATGTAGGTGACGAAAGCGGCGGGGCCGGCTGCGTCAGCGAAGGACACGCCGTGGTAGCTGGGGTTGGGGGCGGCGATGTTGCCGTACTTGCCGCTGGCCTTCCAGTCGAACTTGCCGCTGTCCACGATGATGCCGCCCAGCGTGGTGCCGTGGCCGCCGATGAACTTGGTAGCGGAGTGGACGACGATGTCAGCGCCATGCTCGATGGGACGGATCAGGTACGGGGTGCCGAAGGTGTTATCAATGACCAGCGGCAGGCCATGCTTGTGAGCGATGGCTGCGATGGCATCAATATCAGGAATATCACTGTTGGGGTTGCCCAGAGTCTCGAGGTAGACAGCCTTGGTGTTGGGCTGGATCGCGTTCTCGACCTCTTCCAGATCGTGAGCGTCCACGAAGGTGGTGGTGACGCCGAACTGGGTCAGGGTGTGCTCCAGCAGGTTGTAGCTGCCGCCGTAGATAGTCTTCTGAGCCACGATGTGGTCGCCGGCCTGAGCCAGTGCCTCGATGGTGTAGGTGATGGCAGCTGCACCGGAAGCAGTCGCCAGAGCAGCCACGCCGCCTTCCAGAGCGGCAATGCGCTTCTCGAACACATCCTGGGTGGAGTTGGTCAGACGGCCATAGATGTTGCCGGCGTCGGCCAGACCAAAGCGGTCAGCGGCGTGCTGGCTGTTGCGGAAGACATAGGAAGTGGTCTGGTAGATAGGCACAGCACGGGAATCGGTAGCGGGATCGGCCTGCTCCTGGCCAACGTGAAGCTGCAGGGTCTCAAATTTATAGTTAGACATAGTATTTTTCCTCTCTATCTGTACTCAAAGTATTATTTTCACTCATAAAAATGCCCGGCAGCGTGGGGAGTTTCACCTTTCGTCTGCCGGGCAAAGAAATCGTTCTCAGCTCAGAGCCTTTTGTCTGTCTCGGGCGTCACATTCGCTCGCACATTCGCGGCATAGAGGGCACCGTACAGCTATGGCTCAGAGTTTGTTTCTCGGCCCGGGCGCTGTACATTCGCCCACAGCGGAAGTTGGCGTGCAGAAGACTTTTCCAAATCAGCGTCATTTGAGCACCCTCCTTTCCGAGTTTCCAACTTACCTACAAGGCGTGTGGTTTTGTTGTCTGCATTATATTCCCTCATACCCATATTGTCAATGGGTTTAATTAAATTTCTTCCAAAAAAGGTTTTAAGAGTCATTCTTTTGAGAAAAATGCAAAAAGATTGCATTTTGGTCTTGCATTTCACGCAGAATCCGTGTATACTCTTCCCTGCACCTAAATTGCAATCAGGTTGCAATTTAGGTGACTAAAGCACTTTTCGTCCCTCCGTCTATTTTGGGTGAAGACGTAAAATGGTGTAGCGCGGGGTCAGTTTTCTCTTTCGGTCAAATGGCTTGCGCTCCGCGCGGGCCAGAGCGCAGGGCTGGTTTTTCTTTGAGCAGGTTCGCGCGCTGGTAGCGCGGGGGATGTTTTTCTTTCGGTCAAGTGGCTTGCGCTCCGCGCGGGCCAGAGATAGGGAGGGGTGTTTCGATTCCCCCCTCCCTACCTCTGGACTCCACTCTCCCCGCAACGAGTTAAGGGCTGCTC
>OJSJ01001419.1_pt1 | contig 17678 bp, 18 predicted proteins | sample 1599381 | NCBI WGS metagenome assembly OJSJ01 (sample SAMN04168658, study PRJEB22393) | human gut metagenome | biome: human gut microbiome; feature: stool | host: Homo sapiens | collected 2014-03-24 | reverse complement strand
CGCAGCCGTCGGAGCGGTGCTTAAGCCGTAAGGCGGGAATTGTGCGGTGTTGCCTAAGGTATTATCACAGGATACGCACGCGGATGGCGGTATCAATGCCGCTGAGCTGTGCGGTTAGGCCGGCATCCACGTTGCCTGTTACATCCAGCATGGTGTAGGCAACATTCTTGCGGCCTTTGTTCACCATGTTCTCAATGTTCAGGTTGGCGGCGGTCAGAATGCCGGTGATGGCAGAGATTGCGCCCGGCTCATTGCGGTGAATGATGCAGATGCGCTTGCCGCCAACGCGCGGCTGGCTGACATCCGGCAGGTTGACACTGTGGGTGATGTTGCCGTTTTTCAGGTAGTCGCTCAGCTCATTGGCTGCCATCACAGCGCAGTTGGTCTCGCTTTCCGGGGTGGAAGCGCCCAGGTGCGGCGTGCAGTAAACTCCTTTCACACCCAGCAGCTCCTCCGCCGGGAAATCGCAGAAATACTGGGCAACCTTGCCGGTGCCGAGAGCATCCAGCAGGGCAAAGTTGTCAACCAGCTCACCGCGGGCAAAGTTCAGCACACGCACGCCGTCCTTGCACATGGCCAGCGTCTGGGCATTGATGGTGTTCTTGGTGGAGGGCAGGTACGGCACATGGATGGTCAGATAGTCGCAGCGGGGCAGCATATCGCCCAGGGTGACGCAGTGCTGTACGCTGCGGGACAGGCTCCATGCAGCGTCAATGGAAATGTATGGGTCATAGCCCAGAACTTCCATGCCCAGGGCAACGGCGGCGTTGGCGACGCGGGCACCAATGGCACCCAGGCCGATTACACCGATGGTTTTGCCGCGCAGTTCCGGGCCGACAAACTGCTTTTTGCCCTTCTCCACATCTTTGGCCAGGGTGGCGCTGCCTTTCAGGCCCTGCGCCCACTGCACAGCGTCCGGTACATTGCGGCTGCCGGACACCAGCGCGCCGATGACCAGCTCGGCCACAGCGTTGGCGTTGGCACCGGGGGTGTTGAACACCACGATGCCCTGTTCAGTGCATTGGTCAATGGGAATGTTGTTGGTGCCGGCACCTGCGCGGGCAATGGCCAGCAGGCTTTTGGGCAGGGCGACATCATGCAGGTCGGCGCTGCGCACCAGAATGCCCTGTGCGTCGTCAGCCTCGTTATTGATCTCGAACTGGTTGGCCGGCAGCTTTGCCAGCCCAACCGGCGAAATGGCGTTCATGGTTTTAATGGTATACATAATGGCGGATAACCCCCTGTAATAATTAGAAATAAGCAATTAGGAATGAACGGTATGGCAGAGAAATCAGCAAGAACATTGGGATTTGAGCAAAACATAAAGTCAGCCTTCGATTCCTAATTTCTAATTGCTAATTCCTCATTATTTCACGCGTTTTCCTTGCGGAACTTCTCCATGAAATCAACCAGGTCGTTCACACCCTGGGCAGGCATGGCGTTATAGATGGAAGCACGCATGCCGCCAACCAGGCGGTGGCCTTTCAGGTTCACGAAACCGGCTTCGGTAGCAGCGGCGCAGAACTTTTTATCCATATCCGGGTTGGGGCTGGTGAAGGTCACGTTCATCATGCTGCGGTATTCCGGCTGAACGGGATTGTTATAGAAGTCCTGACCGTCCAGGTAATCATACAGGACCTTGGCCTTGGCGTGGTTGATCTTGGCCATCTCTTCCAGGCCGCCAACCTCGTTCTGCAGGTAATCCATCACCAGGCCGGTCATGTAAATGCACCAGCACGGCGGGGTGTTGTACATGCTGTCCTTATCCAACAGGGTAGTGTAGTTCATCATGGTGGGGATTTTTTCTGCCGGGATGTCCTTTGCGCTCTTGCCCAGCAGGTCGTCCCGGATGATGGCAATGGCCATACCGGCGGGGGCAACGTTCTTCTGCACACCAAAGTAGATGCAGCCGTACTTGCTTACATCGGTCGGCTCACTGAAAATCATGGAGCTCATGTCAGCTACCAGGGGAATGCCGTCCACCTGCGGCACATCTTTATAAGTAGTGCCAAAAATGGTGTTGTTCTGGCAGATGTGGATGTAGCTGGCGTTGGGGTCGTACTCAATGGCCTTGACATCCGGAATATAGGTGAAGTTCTTATCCTTGCTGGAAGCAGCGATGCGGGCTGTGCCGAACTTAGCGGCTTCCTCGGCAGCCTTTTTGCTGAAGTTGCCGGTCACCAGATAATCTGCCGTGCCGGTGGTCATAAAGTTCAGGGGCACCATGGCGAACTGCTGGGTTGCGCCGCCCTGGAAGAAACCGATCTTGTAGTTGTCGGGCACATTCAGCACCTTGCGGATACCGGCCTCAGTGTTCTGGATGATGTCATCGAACCACTTGCTGCGGTGGCTCATCTCCATCACGCTCATACCGCTGCCATGGTAGTCCAGCAGGTCGGCCTGAGCTTTTTGCAAAACGGGAACCGGCAGCATGGAAGGACCGGCGCTGAAATTATACACACGATTCATAAGAGGTTACCTCCTAAATTCATTCTTACACCCAAGCTCAAAGCGGCGCGCTGCGCCTTGCTTTGTTGATTCGTTTTTCACAACACCTGTATTATACGCACTGCGCCTGCCCGCCCGCAAGCAAAACACGTTTGTCAAAATACCGAAAAAAGTGGAAAATTGCCGCGGGCAGCCTGCCAATAAGTACAGATGTGCGCAAAACAAAAACAGATACTTTTACAAACGTAAAATGCTGACTGCCAAAACAGCCAAAAAGTAAGTGCTAATTTTGTGCAAAAATGCACATTGCTAAAATATCTGCCACAGATGTAAAATAAAAGTACAAAAATCAACCACAAACATAAAAGAACGGGATGGAGAGAAGAATGAAAGCACTTTCAACCAGTGAAGAGCAGGTCATGGCGGCGCTGTGGGCCTGCGGCAAACCGGCCACTCGGCGGCAGATCGCGGCCAAACTGCCGCCGGACTGTGTGTGGGCGGATTCCACACTGCTCAACTTCCTGCTGCGGCTGGAAGCTAAGGGTTATGTACGGCCCGAAAAGGAGGGCAACAAAAATATTTATACCCCGCTGGTGCGCCGTGTGACCTATTGCGGGGCAGTCAGTGCGGTACACCTGCAAACTCTGTATGGCGGGGACCTGCGCAGCATGGTGGCGGCGTTATCGGATACCGGACGCATCACCAATGCTGAGATGGAGCGTCTGGCCCGCTGGCTGGACACCCGCGTGGCTGAAAGCCCGGAATACGATTACGATTGACCCCCAAAAAGGAAAACTGCCCCTTGCTTTTATGGAGTGGTGCAGTACAATACAGACAGATGCATGACTTGTAACAGAATGAGAGGGAAAATAAGACATGACAAAATTGGATGACCTTGCTTTGCATATGATTACATATTACGCGGCGGATCCTGCCCGCATCCAGCACTTTATCAAGGTGCACAGCTTTGCTGCGCTGATTGCCCGGCAGGAGGGGATGGATGCCACAACGCTGGAAATTCTGGAAGCCGCTGCCTATGTGCATGATATCGGAATCAAACCGGCAGAGCAGACCTATGGCAGCTCCGCGGGCAAATATCAGGAAGAGCTCGGCCCCGCCCCGGCCCGCGCCATGATGTTGGAATGCGGCTTTACCCCGGCGCAGGCCGACCGCGTTGCTTATCTGGTGGGGCACCACCATACCTATACCAACATTGACGGCATGGACTATCAGATTTTAGTGGAAGCGGATTTCCTGGTCAATCTGTATGAGGATTCTGTACCCAAAGCAGCGGCGCAGAACGCGCTGGATAAAATTTTCAAAACGCAAACAGGCAAAACAATCTGCAAAGAAATGTTTGTGCTGTAAACGATACTACGATAAAATTTTTGCCCGCAACCGGCGGTTGACACATTTCCAACAGTCAGGTTCTTTTTTGCAACGGCACCAGCTGGTACGATAAAGCCACCGAAACAAAACCCCACAACACAAGAAAGGACATTGACCATGATCTTTGCAGACAAATTGATCGCCCTGCGCAAAAAGGCAGGATATTCCCAAGAAGAACTTGCCCAACAGCTGAACGTGACCCGGCAGTCGGTCTCCAAATGGGAGGGTGCACAGTCGGTTCCGGATATTGAAAAGATATTGCAGATCAGCAAACTGTTTGGCGTTACCACAGATTACCTGTTAAAAGACGAGATGGGCGAACCGGAATATGCCGAAAGTGAGCCCACAGCCCTGCGCCGTGTAACGCTGGAGCAGGCTAACGCTGCCCTGGCCCAGGCAAAGGTCAACGCTCCCTACATGGCGTGGGGAACCGCGCTCTGTGTTGCTTCACCTGTTATACTGCTGCTTTTGGGTGAAATCTGCCAGCATTCCCAGTTTGGCCTGAACGAGAATGTGGCGACCGGTATTGGCCTGTGCGTTCTGCTGGTAATGGTATGCGTGGCTGTGGTGCTGTTTATGCTGTGCGGCACGAAGAACCGGGACTTTGATTTTTTGGAAAAGGAACCCTTTGAAACAGAATACGGCGTGACCGGCATGGTGCGGGAACGCCAGGCGGCGTACCGTCCCACCTATGATAAATTGAACCTGACCGGCACCGTGCTGTGCATTCTGTCCGCTATTCCGCTGTTTGTGGCCATGATGGTGAACAGCGGAATCGTGATGAATGCGGCGGTTTGTGTTCTGCTGGTGTTGGTTGCCTGCGGCGTTTTTGCCTTTGTGCTGGGCGGGACCTATTACGGCGCAACGGAAAAGCTGCTGGAAGAAGGGGACTACACCCGCCACAGCAAAGCCACCCGTGAGCTGCGTACCGCCATCAGTGTGGCGTACTGGCTGGTGGTCACGGCGGCATTCCTGCTGTACACCTTTGGCCCCAGGGGCAACGGCCAGCCCCAAGACAGCTGGTTCATCTGGGCCATCGGCGGCATTCTGTATGCGGCCCTAGTGCTGGTGGTGAAAATGGCGCTGAGAAAGCAAAATAATAAATAATAATAAATAAAGAATAATGTTGGTGGACCGCCGTGCGGTGGCACGGCTCAAAAAATAGGGCGCTACTTTCCTACAGCAAATTGCCAATGAAGGAAAGTAACGCCTTATTTTAATGTGCGCGCATGGCGCGCACACCGCCATTATTCATTATTCATTCTGATGCTGCGCATCAGCCCTGCATCTGCACAATATCCCGGATCGCCTTTCCCGTCGGGGTGCCGGCAAGGCCGCCGATGCCGGTTTCGCGCAGGTCATTGCTCATGGCAGCGCCAACTTCGGCCATCGCGTCGATCACCTCGTCCGCGGGAATATGCCCTACCACGCCGGCCAGCGCCATGTCCGCGCAGGAGACTGCGTTCATGGCCCCGATCACATTGCGCTTGATGCAGGGAATTTCCACCAGCCCGGCCACGGGGTCACACACAAGGCCCTCCAGGTTGGTCAGCGCCATGGCAAAGGCTTCGGCGCATTGTTCGGCGGTGCCGCCGCGCAGCTCCACCAGGGCGGCGGCTGCCATGGCGCTGGCAGCGCCGACCTCGGCCTGGCAGCCGCCCTCGGCACCGGCCAGCGTGGCGCGCGCGGCCACAACCTGCCCAAACCCGGCGGAAACATACAGCGCGCGGCAGATTGCTTCCTCGTTATAGCTGCCGCTGCGCCACAAGGGCAGCAGCACCGCGGGCAGAACGCCGCAGCTGCCCGCCGTGGGCGCGGCGACAATTCGTTTCATGCAGGCGTTGCATTCGGCGGTTTTCAGGGCTTCGGCCATCACCTGGGCCAGATAGCCGCCAGTCAACAGCTGGCCGCGGGCTTCGGCTTCGGCCACTTTGGCAGCATCGCCGCCCGCAAAGCCGCTGGCGGAACGATCCGCGCCACAGTAGTTATCGCTGGTTTGCACCATCACCTGCCACAGGTGGTGCATTTCGGCCAGGGACTGGGGGCGGGTCAGCCCGCTTTCCAGCAGGTCGCTCTGCAAAATAACGTCCCACAGGGGCTGGTTGTTCTGGCGGCTGACGTTCAGCATTGCTTTAACGGAAGAATATGCCATAATCACGCGCCCTCCTTTGTTTCGGTCTGCTGCGCAAGGTTCAGACCGGTCACTTTCACAATGCCCTGCATGCCGCGCAGTTCGGCAATTAAGGCGTCCGGCAGGGGCTGGTCACATTCCAGCACCATTACGGCATAGCCCCCGGCGGTGGAACGGTACAGCTGCATGGTGGCAATGTTGATGCCCCGCTGCGCCAATGCGGTGGTCACTTCGGCCACATGGCCGGGGGTATCCTGATTGTGAACGATCAGGGTGTTGTGGTCGCCGCCAAAGTTGGTGGTAATGCCGTCGATCTGGCAGATGTTGATGCGCCCGCCGCCGATGGAAGCACCCATTACTTCCAGCTTGCGGCCGCTTACCCCTTCCAGCCGCAGCAGGGCGGTGTTGGGGTGGGCACCGCGCAGCACCACGGTGCCGATGGTATAATCCAGCCCGGCCTGCTGCGCCAGGGAAAAGCTGTCCGGGATGCGTTCATCGTCTGGCAGCATGCCCAGCAGCCCGGCCACCAGCGCACGGTCGGTACCGTGGCCGCGGCCTGTGGCGGCAAAGCTGCCATGCAGCAGGATCTCGGCGGTTTTTGGGGCTTCGCCCAACAGGTTGCGCGCTGTAAGCCCAATGCGCACCGCGCCAGCCGTGTGGCTGCTGGAAGGGCCTGTCATCACGGGGCCCAGCACATCAAATAAGCGCATGACGTTATCCCTCCTAGAGTGTACCTGAAAAGTCGAAAATCTGGCCTATTTCTTTGCTTTCAGATACATCTTATAAAAAACCGGGCTGCGCGCCGCGGTTTTGGCCTGATAGTTAAAAAGGCGCGGCCAAAAAACAGGTCGCGCCTCATTGCAAAAACAGTATAGCATATCGCGCAGGTGTTTGCAAGTGGGGGACAGCACGGAAGAAATGCCCAAAAACTTTAGAAACTTTTGGGCGGCTTAACAGCAAAGTGGAATTTTCACAATAAAGCGGATACAAAAGCCCAAAGACGGCAGGGTAAAACGATGTTATAATTATAACAAAGGCATGGAACGGGCTGCGTACAGCGCGTGCCCAAGAGCAAACCATGCACAGAAAACGGAGGTAATACCATTATGGCTGACCGCATTGTTTTGAATACTATCTCTTACCATGGCCATGGCGCAATCGAGAACATTGTTCCCGAACTGACCGCCCGCGGCTATAAAAAGGCTTTTGTCTGCTCTGACCCCGACCTGATCAAGTTCGGCGTTACCGGCAAGATCACTGCCCTGCTGGATGCAGCCAGCTTCCCCTATGCTGTTTACAGCGAAATCAAGCCCAACCCCACCATCCAGAACGTGCAGGACGGCGTTGCTGCTTTCAAGGCAGCTGAGGCGGACTGCATCGTGACCATCGGCGGCGGATCCTCCATGGATACTGCAAAGGCCATCGGCATCATCATCAACAACCCCGAATTTGCGGATGTCCGCAGCCTGGAAGGCGTTGCCCCCACCAAAAAGCACGCTGTGTTTACCATTGCCGTACCCACCACCGCCGGTACCGCTGCCGAAGTTACCATCAATTATGTCATCACCGATGTAGAGAAGAAGCGCAAGTTCGTCTGCGTGGATACCAACGATATTCCTGAAATCGCTGTGGTTGACCCCGATATGATGTCCAGCATGCCCAAGGGGCTGACCGCCGCCACCGGTATGGACGCACTGACCCATGCCATTGAAGGCTACATTACCAAGGGCCATTGCACCATCTCTGATATGTTCCACCTGGAAGCCATCAAGCTGATCTCCGAGAACCTGTGCGGCGCTGTGCAGAACACTCCGGAAGGGCGCGAAGGCATGGCTCTGGGTCAGTACATTGCCGGCATGGGTTTCTCCAATGTTGGCCTGGGCATTGTCCACAGCATGGCACACGGTTTGTCTGCTCTGTACGACACCCCGCATGGCGTTGCCTGCGCCATCATCCTGCCCACCGGCCTGGAATACAACAAGAGTGTTGCAGGCGAGCGTTACCGCGCAGTCGGCAAGGCTATGGGCGTGACCGGCATTGACGAGATGAATGATGCCGAAGCCGCTGATGCAACCATCGCAGCCGTCAAGCAGCTGAGCGCCGATGTTGGCATCCCTGCAAACTTGCATGGCATCCTGAAGGAAGAGGACATCCAGTTCCTGGCAGAGTCCGCTTTTGCCGATGCCTGCTGCCCCGGCAACCCGCGTGATACCAGCGTTGAGGAGATCAAGGAACTATACAAGGGCCTGCTGTGATCTTTCGATGAACTGAATCCATAATTACCGCCCCGCATGCTGTCCACTGCTGTATGCGGGGTGGTTTTTCGTGGCAGAAATATTGAGGGATGCTGCGATTTTAATGTTTCATTGACGAAAACAGCGTGACATGCTATAATATAGCTAACTAAACAAGAAAAAAATACATGCAGCGGCCAAACAACAAATGAAAGGCAGGGAAGATCGTGAGCCAATTTTGGAACCAGCTGAAAGACCGGGTGCAGGCAAGGGGAGCGCAGGCCAACAGCACCATTGGCATTATTGGCGGAGCAGATGGCCCAACGGCGGTATTTGTCAGCACGAAGCCCGACAGCTGGCTGGGCACCCTGCTGGGGCTTCTGCCGTGGGGGACGGGAATAATTTCCGCGGGCCTGCTGCTGGGCTGGTGCCATAAGGATAAAAAGCGCCTGCTGCTGCCGATGATCCTTTCTACCGTTGGCTGCGCCGTTGGGGCGGAGCAGGCTGCTGTTCAAGCAGCGGCAGTGTGGCAGGCGGCCAAGCATATGCCGGAAATCCCCATGCCCGGTGCCATGCTGCGCACAGCGGCGGCCAACGCGTTCAGCACCGGGCTGTGGTTCAGCGCGGCCACGCTGGTATGGTCTCTGGCGGTGCTGTTCCGCCGCCGCGCATCCTGAACTGCATCCTTGTGCCGCACCGTATAATAAAAGCCGGAGTATACCCGCAAAACGCTTGTGGAAACACGCCGGCTATTTTTTGAAAAAGAGGTTAGTTACAACTAATAGATGCAACGGTTTTAACGGGGCTGCTCATCCCCTTTGCGGGAACAAGCCTTGGGGCGGCCTGTTTGTTTTTTTGTGCGGGATACCATGAACATCAACCTGCAAAAAGCCCTGATCAGCTTTGCCGCGGGCGTTATGGTGGTCGCCACGGTGTAGAGCTTGCTCATCCCTGCGCTGGAGCAATCTGCCCAACTGGGGCAGTGGTCATTTGTTCCGGCGGCGGTCGGATTCTGGCTCGGCATTCTGTTTCTGCTGGTGCTGGACCGCGCTGTGCCCCATATGCACCTGGACAACACCGCCGAAGGCCCCACGTCAACCTGAAACGCACCACCATGCTGGTACTGGCTGTTACCCTGCATAATATCCCGGAGGACATAGCCGTTGGCGTGGTGAACGCTGGTTGGGTAAGCGGCATGGTGGGCATTACCGCCGCGGCCCTGGTCCTTGCTATCCAGAACTTCCCCGAAGGCGCAATCATTTCGATGCCGCTGTGGGCCGAAGGCCAGAGCAAGCCCCACGCGTTCTGGTATGGGGTGGCATTCGGCGTGGTGGATCCCATTGAGCGGGCTGAGCGTACTGGCGGCGGGGTTGGTAACGCCTGTTCTGCTGTATCTGCGCAGCTTTGCCGCCGGTGCTATGATATACGTTTTGGTGGAAGAACTTGTTCCGGAAATGGCGGAGGGTGAACACTCCAACGCGGTAACCATCCTGTTTGCGGCAGGCTTTACCCTGATGGTGGCGCTGGATGTGGCACTGGAGTAATTATAGTATAACTTAGTATAACTCAACAACTCAAAAAAGCACCCCCGGTATCAGGCCATGCGCCGCCGGGGGCGTTCCGTTGTTTAAGTTGTATCTGAAAACAAAGAAAATGACGGATATTTCGCAAACACAAGCAGGATGTAAGGCAAAGAGCCGCCGGAATCCTTTGTATATTCCAAGGCTTTTTAACGCAAAATCCCGCTGCGTTTGTAGAAACAGACGATATTTTCGACGTTTCAGATACCCCCCAGGCCAACTGCTCCGGCAAAAAGCATTCCGGCCAGAGCAACGGACCTGTTTTATTTGCGCTGCCGCGGGCGGCGCACCGACATTATTCTTTATTCTTTATTATTTATCTTTATTCATTATTATTTATTACTTGGGAAAAATTGTGTGTAATAACTGGTCGCCCTGCACCGGGCCGACTGCCTTATTTTTTCCCCTCATCCCGCGACCACAACCACACTCCAAAGCATCCCGCTGCCCTGCACCAGCAGCATCACGGCTTCCACCGCAACGGCGGCCAGCACACACACAATGATGGGACACTTTTTCCATGCCAGACCACCTGCCACGGCAGCCCCCACAACCCCCAGCACCGGGTTGGCATCCACGCTAAACACACCGGGAAACACCAGCGCCGTCATGGCGGTATAGGGGATCAGCTGCAAAAAGTGTTCGACCCGCGCGCTCAGCCTGATGCGGCCCATCAAAAAGGCGGGCAGCACACGGGGCAGGTAGGTCACCAGAGTCATACCCAAAATCATCAGGTAGATATCACGGTTCTGCATGGCTGTTCTCCTCCCCTGCCGCATTGGGCGTTACAAAAAATGACCCCAGCGCCGCGCATCCCAGCGTGGAAAGGATCATCGACCAGCCGGAATCCAGCTGCACCACGTTGCACAGCACAGTGTTGCAGAGCGCCGTCAGCACAACCAGCGCGGCCAGGCGGCCGTTGCCGTGCAGGCCGGGCATCAGCAGGCCAATGAACATAGCATACAGCGAAATGCCCAGTGCCGCGGTGATCAGCGGCGGCAGCAGCCCGGTTGCAATGGCCCCCAGCCAGCTGCCCAGCGCCCAGGAAAGATAGGAGCAGAGCGCCATGGAGAAAAAGTACCGCGGCGTGCGCGGGGCGTTGGCCGTGGTGGTGTACACGGCAAAGGTTTCGTCCGTAACGCCAAAAGCGGCCAGCATACGCACCGGCAACCTGCCGCCCTGCATCTGGTTGAACACGCAGGTGCTCATGATGATATGCCGCAGGTTCAGGATAAATGTTGTCAGCACAATGGTCAGCACAGCAGCGCCCTGCGCCACCATACCAGCAGCCATCATCTCGCTGGCACCGCCGTATACGGTCAAGGACATCAGCACCGTCTGCCAGGTGTTCAGGCCCGCCTGGCGTGCCATTACGCCATAGGCAATGCCCACCGGCACATACCCCAGCATAATGGGCACCGCGCTGCGGGTCCCGGCCAGCCACTCCTCTTTTTTGGTCATATTCCTTCCTCTTTTCCTACTGATCTGGTTGATTGCGCGAAATATGGTTTATTATAGCACCGCCCCCTGGCCGCAACAAGTTTTTCTTGCCGTAAGAGATAGAATAGCGTATAATGTAAAAGAATATATTTTGTTTTTACCTTGTGTGCCCTTTGGCCATTCTTCTGCCGGGCACACCCACCTATAAATTTGATCGGAGGATCTTGCAAATGTCTGGTTTTATCCCGCTTTCCGTGCCGAACTTCGGCGAAAAAGAAGCAGCTTACGCTGCCGAGGCTATTACTTCCGGCTGGGTTTCCACCAGCGGTGCCAAAGTTAGCGAATTTGAGGAAGCACTGGCTGCTTATGTAGGCATGCCGCGCGCTGTTGCCGCAAACAGCGGCACCTCCTCGCTGCACCTGGCCGCAATGGCGGCGGGCATCCGCCGCGGGGATGAGGTGATTGTGCCCACCCTGACCTTTATTGCCGCTGTCAACCCGCTGACCCGCTATGTGGGCGCGGAACCGATCTTCATCGGTTGCAACGATACCCTTTGCATTGACCCGGACGCCGTGGAGGATTTTTGTGCCAACCACTGCACCCTGAAAGAGGACGGGCTGTACAATAACAAAACCGGTGCCCGCGTGCGCGCGCTGGGCGTGGTGCATGTGTTTGGCAATATGGCCGATATGCCCCGCCTGCTGGACATTGCCCGCCGCTACAAGCTGATTTTGATTGAGGACGCCACCGAAGCGCTTGGCACCCGCTACACCGCAGGCCCGCTGGCTGGCAAGGCCGCTGGCACCATGGGCGATATCGGCTGCTACAGCTTTAACGGCAACAAGATCATGACCACCGGCGCAGGCGGTTTTGTGGTTTCCAACCACGCCGATTGGGCCGAGCACGCCAAGCACCTTTCCACCCAGGCCAAGGCCGATATGCTACAATTTCTGCATGATGAAGTCGGCTACAACTACCGCATGACCAACGTGCAGGCCTGCCTGGGCCTTGCCCAGCTGGAAAGGCTGGAGGGCTTTGTGGAGACCAAGAAAGCCCGCTACGACCAGTACAAAGCTGCTCTGGACGGCGTACACGGCCTTCGTATTCTGCCGTTCAAAGAGGAATCTGACGGCGTGCGCTCCAACCACTGGTTCTACAGCCTGTACCTGAAAGATTCCGGCCTTGACCGCGATACCGTGATTGCCAAACTGCAGGAGCAGGGCATCCAGACCCGCCCGGTATGGGCCCTGATCAACGAGCAGGCCGACTACCCCAAAAACGAAGCGTACGCCCTGGAAAAAGCCCAGGACTACCGCAAGTACATCGTCAACCTGCCCTGCTCCACCAACCTGACCGAACAAGACTGCGAACGCGTGATCGCGGCAGTTAAGAACCTGTAATTTGAGTTAGGAGGGAGGAGCTAGAAGTTAGGAGTTATTGGTGTGCGCTGCCGCGCGCAATTTTGGATATTAAGTCTTTCACCTTTTTCAAAATTTGCGGCGTAAGCCGCACTTTCAACTCCTAACTCCTACTTCCTAACTCCTACCTTCCCAAGGGGGTATTTTACCTGAAAGTCGAAGAACTTTTTATTTCGGAGTCCTGCACGGTGCTGGATACGATGAAAAAGCTGGATGAAACGGGCCAGCGCATCCTGTTTATTGCGCCGGAAGGCAAGCTGAAGGCCGTTGTGACAGATGGGGATATCCGCAAGTGTATCCTGCGCGGCGGCGCGCTCAGCGCCCCGCTGACCCAGGCTGCCAATTATCACCCCCACAGCCTGCCGGTGGCCGAGCGCGGCCGCGCCCGCGCCGAGCTGCAGCGCCTTGGCATTGATGCCCTGCCCATTCTGGACAAGCACGGCGTCATCACCGATATTGTGTTTGCGGGCGGCGTGGATGTGGACAACCGCAAAAAGGTGGATATCCCCGTTGTGATGATGGCGGGCGGCCTTGGCACGCGGCTGTACCCCTACACCAAAATTCTGCCCAAGCCGCTGATTCCGGTGGGGGAACAGCCCATTGCCGAGCTGATTTTTTCCCGCTTCCGGGATTTTGGCTGCCGCCATATGACGATGATTGTCAACTACAAGCGCGGCATGATCAAGAGCTACTTTGCCGACCTGGAAAAAGACTATACCGTTGACTTTATTGACGAAGATGTGTTCATGGGCACCGGCGGCGGGCTCTGCCTGCTGAAAGGGCGGATGGATTCCCCGTTTTTCTTTACCAACTGTGATACCCTACTGGACCTGGATTACGGCGACCTGTACCAGTACCACAAAGCCCACGGCAACCTGGTTACCATGGTATGCGCGTTCAAGCACTATGTAGTGCCTTACGGTGTTGTTGAACTGGGCGAAGACGGTGGCATTGCCGCCATGCGGGAAAAGCCGGAGCTGAACTTTTTGACCAACACCGGCGTTTACGTTGTGGAGCCGCGCGTGGTGGAAGAGATGAAGATGGGCGAAGTGATCGGCTTCCCTGATGTGATCGACCGCTACCGCGCCGCCGGTGAAAAAGTAGGCATCTACCCCATCAACGAAAGCTCCTGGATGGACATGGGCCAGATGGAAGAGCTGGAAAAGATGAGAAGAAAGCTGGAACAACAGAGCTGAGTTAGGAGTTAGGAGTAATTTATGCCTGTAACGATCATTGCTGAAGCCGGGGTAAACCACAACGGCGATTTGGAAACCGCCAAGCGGATGGCTTATGTGGCTAAGGAATGCGGTGCAGATATTGTAAAATACCAGACCGCTGTGCCGGAGCTTGTGGTGAGCAGGTTCGCCGAAAAAGCCGAATACCAGAAACAGACCACCGATGCCGCTGAAAGCCAGCTGGAGATGATTCGCAAGCTGCATTTTTCGTTTGAGGGCCACCGGGAACTGAAAGAATACTGCGATTCCATTGGCATCCAGTATCTTTCCGCGCCGTTTGATATCCCCAGTGTGCGGTTTTTGGGCACACTGGGCATGCCGCTCATTAAAATTCCGTCCGGCGAGATCACCAACCTGCCCTATCTGGAAGAGATCGGCAAGCTGCACACCCCGGCGCTGCTTTCCACCGGCATGTGCAACTTAAGTGAGATCACCGACGCCCTTGGCATCCTGGACGACAACGGCTGCCCGGAAGTGACCATTCTGCACTGCAACACCCAGTACCCGACTCCCTATGAGGATGCCAACCTTACCGCCATGCTGGAGCTTTTTGACCAGTTCGGCCTGCCGGTTGGGCTTTCGGACCACACGCCGGGCTGGGAATGCGATGTTGCTGCCGCGGTACTTGGTGCGCAGGTGATTGAAAAGCACTTTACGCTGGATAAATCCTGGCCCGGACCGGACCAAAAAGCCAGCCTGGACCCGACTGAGTTCAAGGCCATGGTACAGGCCGTGCGCCATGTGGAAGCCGCCCTTGGCGACGGCCACAAGCACCTGACCGCCAGCGAAGCCCCCAACAAGGCCATTGCCCGCAAGAGCATTGTGGCCGCGCGGCCCATCAAGGCAGGCGAAGTGTTCACCGCCGAAAACTTGCTGACCAAGCGCCCCGGCGATGGTATTTCCCCCATGCTGTGGTACACCGTCCTTGGCCAGACCGCCAAGCGCGACTTTGCCGAAGACGAAAAGATCGAGCTGTGATTTTTACGGGGGGCTCCGGCCTTTTTGCAAAAAGGCCTCGGCGAAAAACTCTGAATAGAAATAATAGAATTGGGACTTCATCGTAATATCCGTGGGATGGCTCCCTCTTAGCTGCTTTGATGCATTTTAAGCGGCAATATTGGGCAGGGTTTATTCCGTGATTTTTTATGCACGCAATAAGGAACCACCCCTCAGGCCGCATCGCGTCCAGCTCCCCTCCAGGGGAACCAATACAAAGTTAAAACCCGCGGCAGCTCCCCTTTGAGGGGAGCTCCGGCAACGCCGGTGAGGGGTGGTTTCCTACGCAGAGCCTGATAAACAGCGGCATATGTAGCAAAGACCCGCCTGCGGGACGATGCGAGCATCGTCCCCTACAAATCAGGCCCTGATTATCACAAATTGCATTGTGCAACAAGGCAGGGTCACGGCGGGATGAGGGCATCCCGCCCTACAGATATTTTCTGATGTTCCGCCACCAACCTTACCCCCTCTCCCATTCTTCACTTCTCGTTCCGAATTGATTTAACTCCTCCCTCCTAACTTCTAACTATTATGAAAAACATCACCATCATCACCTCCACCCGTGCGGAATATGGGCTGCTGCGGCCGGTTATCCAAAAGGTTGCGGCGGCACAGGACCTGCAATTACAGCTGGTTGTTACCGGGGCACATCTCTGTGCCCGGTTTGGCAATACGGTGCAGGAAATTGAGGCTGACAGCCTGCCCATTGCGGCCCGCCTGCCGATTTTTGAAGAAGAGAACCCCAACGAACCGGTGGCCCTTACCATTGCACGCACCATCACGGTATTTGACGGCTATTTTGCCGCCCACCGCCCGGATGCGGTGCTGCTTCTGGGCGACCGCTTTGAAATTTTTGCGGTGGCTACAGCGGCTGCGGCACGGCATATCCCCATTGCGCATATTTCCGGCGGGGATGTAACCCTTGGCGCGGCGGATGAATACTACCGCCACTGCATCACCAAAATGGCGGCGCTGCACTTTCCCAGCTGTGCCGAAAGCGCGGCCCGGCTGGTGCGCATGGGCGAAGCCCCCGAAACCGTGTTCTGCGTGGGCGGCCTGGGCGATGAAAACATCCGCACCCTGCCCAAAATGACGCGGCAGGAATTGTGTGCTTCCACCGGCTTTGACCTGATGCAGCCTTTTGCCATCGTAACCTACCACCCCGAAACTTCCGCCGCGGCGGGCGATCCTGCCGCGCAGGCGGATGCCCTGTGCGCCGCAATGGAAGCGGTTCCCGGCGTGTTCTGGCTGATCACCGGTTCCAACGCGGATGCCGGCGGCGCTGTGTGCACCGCCAAAATGCAGGCGTTTGCCGCCGCCCACCCGCAGCGTGCCGGGTTCATCAACAGCCTGGGGCTCAAGCGGTATCTTTCCGCCATGCAGTGCGCTGCGCTGGTGGTGGGCAATTCCAGTTCCGGCGTGGTGGAAACGCCCACGTTCGGTGTGCCGACCGTCAACATCGGCAGCCGCCAGGCCGGGCGCATCATCTGCCAGAACGTGCTGTGCTGTGCTGCCGCTGCCCCCGCAATCGAGGCCGCCCTGCGCCGTGCCCTGACCCCGGAATTTTCCGCCGTGGCCCACGCCGCACAAAGCCCCTATAACGGCGGCGATACCAGCGGCAAGATCTGCCGGGTTCTGGCCCAATTTGACTTTGCCAAACCCAAAACGTTTTATGACGGCCCCGTGCCGGAATTTAACCCCAAAAGGAGCATCTCCCTATGAAAATTCTGATCGTTGGTCTGGGCAGCATGGGCAAGCGCCGTGCCCGCCTGACCAAAGGCATTGATTCCAGCATCCGCATTGCGGGTGTCGATACGGCGGAATCCCGCCGGGCGGAAGCCACCGACCTTGGCCTGATCGACGCCGCTTACCCCAACATCGCTGAAGCCGTTGCCGCCGAAGCCCCGGACGCCGCCCTTGTTTGCACCGCTCCCCTGACCCACGCGGCCATCATCAGCGAGCTGCTGGACAACAGCCTGCCGGTATTTACCGAGCTGAATCTGGTTGCTGACGGCTATGAGGAAAACATGGCAAAAGCGAAAGAAAAAGGCGTGCTGCTGTTTCTTTCTTCCACCATGCTTTACCGGCGCGAAACTCAGTACATCAAGCAGCAGGTGGCTGCATTCGGCAAGCCGGTGCATTATATTTACCATATTGGCCAGTACCTGCCGGATTGGCACCCGTGGGAAAACTACAAAAACTTTTTTGTGGGCAACGCCCGCACTGGCGGCGTGCGCGAGATTTTTGGCATTGACCTGCCCTGGCTGCTGGATGCCTTTGGCGATGTGACCCATGTGACCGTGCAGGAGGACAGCATCAGCGACCTTGGGCTGCCCTATCCTGATTGCGTTACCCTGCTGCTGCGCCATGCTTCCGGCGCGCAGGGTGTGCTGGCAGCAGATGTGGTAAGCCCCAAGGCGGTGCGCAACTTTGAATGCTTTGGCGATGGTCTGCACCTGTTCTGGGAGGGCAACCCCAAAGCGCTGTATGAGTTCAAGAACGGTGACAAACAGTTTGTGGACACCTACACCAGCTTTGAGCATGACAACCGCTACAGCGACAACATTGTAGAGAACGCCTATGTGGATGAGCTGACCAACTTTTTTGCCTGCCTGCGCGGCGAAGAAACGTCCCGCTGGAGCTTTGAACAAGATTTGGCCGCCATCCGCATTATGGATAAAACCTGAAAATCAGTTAGGAGGTAGAAGTTAGGAGTTGAATGTGCGGCCTGCGCCGCGATTTTGAAATAGGGGCAATACCGCATAATTCTAAGTGCCGATACGGCGAGCGAGGTGCGGCAGATG
>OJSJ01001405.1_pt1 | contig 17836 bp, 15 predicted proteins | sample 1599381 | NCBI WGS metagenome assembly OJSJ01 (sample SAMN04168658, study PRJEB22393) | human gut metagenome | biome: human gut microbiome; feature: stool | host: Homo sapiens | collected 2014-03-24 | reverse complement strand
CTTTCTCGTGGATCCAGCGCGTCGAAATCGCTGGTGGTTTTCTGGTTCTCTTTTGGCACGCAAAAGAGAACTTAACCTCGCGTAACCGCGCTCTACCCCCGCGCCACCGGCGCGACAACCAGTTCAAAGTTCCTTCAAGAACCCATCCAGCTCCCGCTGGTTCCGGATCAATACATATTTCTCCGGATACTTTTCCCCGATCCTCTCCATCTTCGCCCGCTTTTTGACGGTACGCCCATCGTGGAGGATCCAGCGGACAAATTCGGCATCTATCTTCTCTTCGCACCCGGGCGCAGACGACTCCCTCACACGGCCTTTGTTCTGCTGCCAGCGCCGTATCGCCCGCCAAAGGCAGACCAGCGGTGAAAACCAGAGCACGATGATCTTATCCGCTTCTTCCAGCCGCCGGGCATAGCAGGTCTTTGTATAATTGCCGTCGATGACCCAGCCGCCTGCGTTCTCGTCGAGAAACTGCCGGACAATGGCTTCTTCCTCGGCGAAGGGCCGCTCCACCCAGCCGGGCAGGAAATGCACGGTATCCATATGGAGCACCGGCAGGCCGTATCTCTCCCCCAGGCGCTTTGCCAGCGTGGATTTCCCGCTGCCGCTGGTACCAAGTATCGCTATTTTCATTTCTGCCTCCTTTTACCTTATATAAGATGTATCAGACAGTATACGCTGACCGTCTGATAACGTCAAGTTCCGGCTTGACATTTCGTCTGCCTGCTCGTATGCTATAATCATAGAGTCTATGACAGGAGGTCTTGCAGATGGCATCTCCAAAAAAACGTGTCAATCCGCTGTTTGTTGCTTTAGCGGTCGTGCTGGTGGCCGTAGTGGCCGCTGTGGGCGTGGTCTTTTTCCAGCTGCACAGCAAAATCTCGGCTCTGCAAACCGGTGCATCCTTCACCTTCCGGTATGAGATAGCGCCCAACAGCCCGGATAAGCCGCCGCTGCTGAACATCCTCGAGCGGGTGAACGCTTCCAGCGGAAGCGTCAGCGGGCAGTATGCGCCCGGAAAGCTGCAGCTCTCTTTCTACCAGCTCAACGAAGACGACTCCGTCAAGACGTCTCCCTTCACCCGGGTCTATATCGACTCGGAAGAGACGCTCTTCGACATCGGGCAGCTCTACACCGTTCTGCGTCAGGCTGTCACCGATAAACTCTCCCTCGCAAGCGTTCTTCTGCCCGAGTGGAGCCTCGGAGACTACATCTCCCAGACGCAGGCTGCCGCCGTACTGGGCGTCGAGACGAACAAGGTCGAGCTGCAGGAGCTTTCCGGCTTCACCCTCTCGCTCAAGGGGCTGAAAAAAGTCTCTCCTTCCGCCGCGCGAGACGGCTACCGCTACTATCAGTTCCCCGCCGCAGCCGACGGCACGACCCTCGTGCTCGGCTTTTCGACGGACGCTCTCTTCTCGAAGACCACGCCCATCCATGTGCTGCTGACCATCCCGGACCACAACGTCCACATCCAGCTCACCGGCACGGTGACTTCTGCCAAGACGGTGCTCTCTCCCCCGGCTTCCCGGATGAGTGACGAGGACATCGCCACGCTGGCTCAGATACGCCAGAGCGTCGAGTCTGTCTGGAAGATGATACAGTCCGCCGCCCAGACCACAAACTGAATGATACAGAAAAAGCAGACGCTTTGTGCAGCGTCTGCTTTTTTGGTTTGCGCTTTTCGTTGTCATGACCACAAAGAGAGAGGAAGTTTTTCTCAGTAATGCACGACATTGCCCGCATTGCGGATGCGCGCCAGCACCGGCTCTGCCTCCGGGCTGCGGAAATAGTCGAGGCTGGTCTTGGGCAGCAGCGTCTCGAGGGTATCCCAGTCGCCGCTCTGCAGGCACTGGCGGACGGTGGAAGCACTGATGGCCTTGCCGTTTGCTTCTTTGCGGGGTACAACGACACACTCGATACCCGCTTTGGGCAGCTGCTCGCACATGATCTGGTTGTAAAGCCCCGTCACCTGACTGGCAGGCTCCTCGCCCACATAGCGGGCGGTGATGTTCAGCGCCGCCGCGATTTTCGTAAAGACGGCGAGGTCCAGCCGGGCGTGGCCGTCGATGACAGCGGCCTCATCCTTCAGGAAGTAGCTGGGGAAGGTGGCATTCGAGATGATGTAGGGGCCGCTGTCGTGGAGCACGACGTTGGGCAGATGGGCCACGCCCGCCTCCACCAGCTTCCTGCGCACGGCGAAAGGCACGAGGCTGGCGTCCTCACTGACCACGAACAGGTGGAGCGTGTCGCAGGCGGCAGCGGCTTTTTCCACAAGATACTGATGACCGAGGGTAAAAGGGTTCGCGTTCATGACGAGGGCCGCACTTTTGCCCTCGGTCCTGGTCTTTTCCAGATCGCGCAGATAGGCCCCGAAGCCGTCGCGGCGGTTCTCCATGAAGACAAGGGTATCCTCCACCCGGGCGATCTCGTAGAAGCCGAGGTCGCCGAAAAACTTGGAGCTTTTCACCTTGGTGTAGAGAAACAGGTGCATATTCCCCCGCGCACACTGCACCTCGATGAGGTGGGTGATGATCTGGTTCAGCAGACCCTCGCCCTGATGGGCGCTGCTGACGGCGAAGCACCGCAGGGTGTTGCCGAAGCAGCTGCCGGTGCCGATGACGTTGTATTCCTCGTCGAACATGGCGCAGATGTAGTCCAGATTGCCGTCGCGGCGGATGCCCTCCTGACTCAGCAGTGTGTCGATTTGGGCCAGAACGGTTTTATCGGTCGGATAGACCTGCGAAATGGTATATTCACTCATCGATATTCCCCTCAGTAGTAACAAAATGGAGCAGCCAGGTCAGCGCCAGCAGGTCGGCACTGCCGCCGGGCGAGAGATTTTCTGCAATGAACCGGTCATCCAGTGCCGCGAGCGCCTCTTTGTCCGGGTAAGGTGTCTGGGCGAGAAGGGCTTTCAGCTCTTCGGTGAGGGCCAGCTGACGCTCCCGGCTCGAGCGGGCAATGATGTTGGTATCGGTGCTGTTGGCCAGGATGGCCAGCAGTGCGCCGCCGCCGACGCGGTCGAAGTCGTAACCCTTGGCAAGGCCCTCTTCCAGCACCGGCAGACCGACATTCAGCACCGTGGGAAGTCCAGCTTCCACCTGCCCGCGCACACCGGTGATGCCGTACCGGATATAAAGCTTCTGGCCCACGGTGGCGGCGTTCTCGGCAGTGACGCCTGCAAAATCCTTCTCGGTCAGGCCCGCCGTCATGGCGGATACTTCCGCCAGCACCCGGGCAGCGTCGGCCCAGAGGGAGCGGTCGAGACGTCCCAGCGCCGCGCAGACGATGCCCACCGAAAAGACCGCGCCCTTGTGGGTGTTGACGCCGCCGGTGGCGTCCAGCATCTCGCCCTCGGCCTCACAACCCAGAGGCCGCAGGGCCGCGAAGGTCTCGGGCGCGGGCTGTTCCGCCGTCTCGCGGCCCGTCCGGGCGCAGGCTTCAAAATAGGGGTAGAGCGCCGCGGCGCTGTCCATGAAGGTGAAGACGTCCATGTCCCTGTGGCTTCCGCTGTTGCGCCGGTCCACAAGGCCGGGCTTTGGGGTGGTGGTCACTTCGTAGAGCAGGGCGCGGACGGCCAGACGGGCCGCGTCGGCAATGTCCTGCGCGTCCCGGGCCTCGGTCAGGATCTCCGTCGTCTTTTCCTGCAGTTCGGCCACGGTATGGATGCGGCGGCTGCTGCACACCTTAGCAGGCCCGCCGCAGATGAGACAGCGGCGGCCTTCGAGGTCCAGCTCTTCTCTGTCCACTTTGAGGCCGTCCGGACGGATGACGTCCATGTCGAACAGCCGCCCCAGCGGGGTGGCGTCCTCGATGTCGGTGGTGAATTTCTTGATGGTCAGCGGGTCGGCATCCAGCACATAGAACGCCTCACAGCCGGTCACTTCCCGGACGGCGTCCTGATACAGCGGCGTCAGCTTTGCCCGCAGAAACTGCTGGCGCAGCAGCTGACGCCCCCGCGCAAAGCCCCGCCGGATGAGGGGCGAATCCTTTATCGGGCCGCAGATATTCATGGTAAAGCAGATGAGAGGCTTGTGGTACCGGGCCAGCAGCTCCTGCTGATGCTGCACCCGGCGCTCCCGTGCATCCAGCATCTGGACCAGCGAAACGGTCGTTTCCATGTTTTTCTCCTCTCAGCGGTGCTTTTTGAGCATGTCCATAAAGAGCTTCACCTGCGGCAGGGCGGCTGCGTCTCTCTGGCAGAAAATATAGGTGCGCCGGACGAAGGGCTCGCCGTTCTCGAAGGTGCAGGGCTTGACATAGCCCTTGAAGTTATCCAGCGCCACTTCCGGCATCAGCGCCCAGCCAAGGCCCCGCTCCACCATCTCGCGGCAGACCATGATGTTGTCCACCACAAAATTGCCCGCATCGTTGGTCACGCCGTTCTCGTAGCGCCAGCGGGCCATCTGGGCGCTGATGGTGGCGTCGCTGCTGTGGTCGATATAAAGGTAATCGGAGATGGGCCTGTCCTTGTTCTCCTCGCTGCAGATCAGGCAGATATTCTCCTGCGAGAGCAGGAACTGGGTACCGTCCCACGGATACTCGCCCCGCAGCACTGCCACGTCCAGCGAGGAATCCAGCATCTGCTGGTAGATGTTCCGGCTGTGGCCGGTGGCGATGTCGAGGCGTACCTTCGGGTAGGCTTTGTGGTACTCGGTCAGCACCTCGGGCAGACGGTAGTAGGAGAAGTTCACCGAGATGCCGGCCCGCAGGGTGCCGCAGGCTTCGCCCTGGATGGAAGCCAGCTGGCGGCGCATCTTTTCCATCTCGCGGGCGGCGGCAGCGCTGTGGAGCAGCACCTGTTCGCCTGCCGGCGTGAAGCGGATGCCCTGCCGTGAGCGCAGGACGATCTCCACCCCCAGCTCCTGTTCCAGCGCCTTGATGCGCTTGGACAGTGCCGACTGGGTCATGTACAGTTTGTCCGCTGCGTGGGTGATGTTGCGCGTCTCGTCCAGCGCGTGCAGCAGCTCGTAATCTTTTTCGTCCATCGTAGCTCTCCCCCTATTGCCCTTTATTTTTCTTATCATTCCTGTTTGCGCTTCATCCAGGCGCATTTTGCTCAGATTCCATATCTGTTATTCATAATACAACAGATTTCAGCAAATGAAAAGGGGGATATTCGCCTTGATTTTCCCGAAAGTCCATTCCAAGATGGAATAACTCAGCACTTTTCTTGCAGTTCTCTTAACTCTGCCTTAATTCCATCTTAATGCGGTGTTGTTGTACACAACATCTTCATTTTTTCTCTGCCGACAGACGGTCTTCCTCCCGCAGTACAGAAAACGCAGCTCTCTTTTCATTTTTGCCTGAAAAATAAGCAAAAGTCCAGTTTATTGGACAGTATTTGCATTATCATAAAAACAAGAAAATACTCGTTTCTTTCTTCTTTGGCACATTGCAGATTTTTCCGTCTGCTTTTTGTGCAAAGTCCCAGAATTTTTCGTTGAAAAGCGCGTTTTGTTGACAGCCGCTTTTTGAAAAGCGTATCCTTATTGCAAACCAGAGTCAGGAGGTCATTTTATGGAGCACTCCACACGTCTTGCCCACATCAGCGAGGGCGGAACCCGCACCCAGACCGTCTACGACCATCTCGCCGGCACTGCCAGACTGGCCGGTTCCTTCGCAGCCCCCTTCGGGGCGCAGAGCGAGGCCGAATTTGCCGCGTGGCTCCACGACGTCGGCAAATACAGCGACGCCTTCCAGCTGCGGCTCAAAGGCGGCCCCAAGGTGGACCACTCCACCGCCGGGGCGCAGGAGGCCTGGGTTCGCCAGCATCTCCACGCCGCCTTTGCGGTGGCCGGACACCACAGCGGCCTGCCCGACGGCGGGAGCCCCGCCGATGACCCGGGCGACGCCACCTTATATGGCCGGAGCAAGAAGCCGGTAGACCCCTACGACGGCTGGCAGGAAGTAACGCTCCCCGCCTCGACGCCGCCCGCGTGGGCCTGCGCCGACCCGCTGAGCCTCGCGTTCTTCACCCGGATGCTCTACTCCTGCCTTGTGGACGCCGACTTCATCGACACCGAGACCTTCATGGACGGCAAGGCCGCACCCCGGGGCAGCGGCACGGACATCGCCGCGCTGCGGGACATCGTCTCGGCACAGGCGCAGCGCTATCTCAGGGCCGAGTCGCCCTCGCCCGTCAGCGTCCAGCGCAACACCGTCCTCCGCGCCTGCCTTGAGAAAGGCGCGCACGGCCCGCAGGGGCTCTACACCCTCACCGTACCCACCGGCGGCGGCAAGACCTTCGCCTCCCTCGCCTTTGCGCTGGAGCACGCCGCCGCCCAGAAGATGAAGCGGGTCATCTACGTCATCCCTTATATGTCCATCATCGACCAGACCGCCGCCGTCTTCTCGGGCCTGCTGGGCGCAGAAAATGTTCTGGCCGACTTCTCCAACGCCGAGTACAAGACTGTTGAGCAGGACGACCTGACCCCCGCCCAGTACCGCCAGATGCTGGCCAGCGAAAACTGGGACGCCCCCGTCGTGGTGACGACGGCGGTGCAGTTCTTCGAGTCGCTCTACGCCAACCGCAGCAGCCGCTGCCGCAAGCTCCACAACATCGCCGACAGCGTCATCATCTTCGACGAGGCGCAGACCCTCCCGGGCGACTATCTTGCCCCCTGCGTCAGCGCCATCGCCCAGCTCATCCAGCATTACCACTCCACGGCCGTCCTCTGCACGGCCACCCAGCCTGCCCTTGAGCCGCTGTTCCGGCGCTTTGCGCCGGAGCTCCACCCGCAGGAGATCACGCCCGACGCGGCCCGCCTCTACGAAGTGCTCCGGCGCACCACCCTGCAAGACCTCGGCACCCTGCCGCAGGAGGAGTTCGCCGCCCGGCTGGCAAATCATCCGCAGGTGCTCTGCGTGGTCAACCGCCGCAAGACGGCCCAGCAGCTCTACGCTGCTCTGCCCGCCGAGGGCAGCTACTGCCTGACCACCCTGCTCTGCGCCGCCGACCGCCGCCGTCAGCTGGACGACATCCGCCAGCGGCTGAAAGAGGGTCTGCCCTGCCGGGTGGTGTCCACCTCTCTCATCGAGGCGGGCGTGGACGTGGATTTTCCCGTCGCTTACCGGGAGCAGTGCGGTCTTGACTCTCTCTTACAGACTGCCGGGCGCTGCAACCGCGAGGGGCGGCGGGGCGCAGAGGAAAGCATCGTCTACCGGTTCCGGCTGGACGAGTGTTCCACGCCCCAGATGCTCAGGCAGAACGTCAGCGCGCTGGACTACACCGCCCGGCATCAGGACACACTGGACACGCCCCGGGCCATTCAGCTCTACTTCAACGAGCTTTCCGAACTGCGCGGCCCCGACGCCGTGGACAAGCACGGCATTCTGGATGCCTTTCTCCGGGGCATCCGGGGCTGCCAGTTCCCCTTTGCACAGGTGGCGGAGGAATTCCGCCTCATCGAGAACGCTGCCCGCACGGTCTATCTGCCCGTCGGCGAGGGCGCGGCCCTCTGTGAACAGCTGCGCAGCGGTCATGTTACCCGGACGCTGCTGCGGAAGCTGGGCGTTTACAGTGTCTCCTGTTATAAGGACCAGTTCGACAAGCTCGACGCCGCCGGGGCGCTGGAACTGCGGCCCGATGGTTCCGCCATCCTCACCGACACCAGCTGCTACAGTGAAAAGACCGGCCTTGCCATGGATGTGGAGACCGGCATCGGCCTTTACTTCTAAAAAGAGAGAAGCGGCAAAGCATACGCCGCCTTGCCGCTTCTCTCTCAACGCATTTGACACTAATCAAATATTTCAACCCGCATCGGCGGCATAAATACCGCCAACGACACAACTAGTATAGGTCAGAACCGACCTGTCCGCAACATTTTTTTGCACATTTTATTGACAAGCCCTCTACAAAGTGCTATATTGAAGTCAAGGAGACATATCAAACGCATTTGAACTAAACAAATGAAATAATTTTTGAAAGAGGTGGTTGCAATGGCTAACATTCATCTTAGTCTGAAAATTCAACTTCACCCGGAAAGGAGGCGATGCTGATGTCCATGCTCATTGAAGTATGGGGCGACTATGCCTGTTTCACTCGTCCGGAAATGAAGACCGAGCGTGTGAGCTACGACATGCCCACCCCGTCCGCCGCGCGGGGCCTTGTGGAAGCCATCTACTGGCACCCCGGGCTGCGTTATACGGTTGACCGCATCTATCTGCTCAAGCCCTTCGGCCTTGACCCCGTGGATGAGGCATCCACGGAGGAATACACCCAGCGGCCCATCCGGTTCACCAACATCCGGCGCAACGAGGTCAAGTCCACCCTGCTGTCCTCCGCCGCCCTCAGTGCGGCCAAAGGCGGCACGCCGCCGGTGCTCTACACCTCGGAGGACATCCAGCAGCGGGCCGCGATGGTCCTGCAGGACGTCCACTACGTCATCGAGTGCCACTTCGATTTGACGGACAAGGCCGCTCCCAGCGACAATCCCGGCAAGTTCCAGGACATCCTGCGCCGACGCCTGCGCAAAGGTCAGTGCTATCACCAGCCCTGTTTCGGGTGCCGGGAGTTCCCGGCCAACTTCCGGGAGTGGCCGGGCGGCAGCATTCCGGCGCTGAAGGTCACGCAGGACCTCGGCTTCATGCTCCACAGCCTCGATTACTCTGATTCGGCCAACATCCGCAGCCAGTTCTTCCGCGCAAAGCTGGTGGACGGCGTGATGGAATGCCGGGACGTGGAGGTGTTTACATGATACTCCAAGCTCTCACCGCCTATTATGAACAGCTCTTGAAGCAGGGCAAGGTGGAGGCCCCCGGCTGGGACAGCCGCTTCAAGGTCAGCTACGAACTGCGCCTCGGCCCCGACGGCCAGCTCCTCGCCCTCAACGACCTGCGGCAGGAAGTCCCCAAGGGCAAAAAGACCGTCATCGCCCCCCGTGAGCTCCCTGTCCCCCACCGGGTCAAGCGCGCCTCCGGCGTCGCCGCGAACTTTTTGTGCGACAATACGTCCTATCTGCTGGGCGCAGACGAAAAGGGCAAGCCCGAGCGCTCCCGCCAGTGCTTCGAGGCCTGCGCCGCCCTCCACCACAAGGTGCTCGACGGCGTGGACTCCCCTGCCGCCAAAGCCATCCTCGCCTTTTTTGACAGCTGGAACCCCGCTGCGGCATCTACCCACCCGCTGCTGGCAGAGCAGTGGGCCGACCTGAACAACAACGCGAACCTTGTGTTTGGCTACGAATCTCCCGACGGCGCCCACTGGCTGGCCACCACAGATGACGCCATCCGGGACGCCTGGCAGTCCGCCTTTGACACCTCTGATGCAGACGCCGAGATGGCCCGCTGCCTCATCACCGGCAAAGAGGCCGGCATCGCCCGCATCCACCCCGCCATCAAAGGTGTGATGGGCGCACAGGCCGCCGGTGCGGCACTGGTCTCCTTCAACGCGCCCGCTTTCTGCTCCTATGGCCATGAGCAGGGTGCCAACGCCCCTGTCAGCGAGTACGCGGCTTTCGCCTACACCACGGCCCTCAATCTGCTGCTGGCTGACCGGAACTGCTGCCAGCGCATCGGCGACACCACCATCGTCTGCTGGGCCGAAAACGCCGCTCCCGCCTACTCAAACGCCATGCTGATGTTTTTCTGCGGCGGTTCCGAGGCGCACGGCGTCTCGGAAAGCGACCTTGCCGCCGCACTGAAAGCCCTTTCTCAGGGACGTCCCGTCTCCTTCCTCGATGACAAGCTGGACCCGAACCAGAACTTCTATGTGCTGGGCATCTCGCCCAACGCGGCCCGGCTCTCCGTCCGGTTCTTCCTGCACAGCAGCTTCGGACAGTTTGCCAAAAATCTGCAGGACCACGCCGACCGGCTCAGCATCACCCGCCCCGCCTTCGACAAGCGGGAAAACCTGTCGGTCTGGGCGCTGGCGCAGGAGACGGTCAACCAGAGATCCCGGGACAAAAATCCATCGTCCCAGCTGGTGGGCGATCTGCTCCGGGCCATCCTCACCGGCGGACCCTATCCCGCCACCCTGCTCAACGGCGTGACCCTCCGCATCCGGGCCGAACGGGAAGTCACCCGGGGCCGCGCCGCCATCCTGAAAGCCTACTATCTCCGCAACTACCCCACCGAGCTCAACAAGGAGGTATTTACCGTGAGCCTGAACGAAAGCAGCAATGTCCCCTATGTTCTGGGGCGTCTCTTCTCTGTGCTGGAGACGATCCAGAGCGTCGCCAACCCCGGCATCAACGCCACCATCAAAGACCGGTACTTCAACTCGGCCTGTGCCACCCCGGCAACAGCCTTCCCCACGCTGGTCAAGCTGGCTCAGAAGCATCTGCAGAAGATGAGCACCCCCAACGAGGTGCATTTCAGCAAACAGCTCACCGAGCTGATGGCCCAGCTGCCCGAGACAGGCTTCCCGGCGCGGCTCAGCCTGCCGGAGCAGGGTGCCTTTGAGATCGGCTACTACCACCAGACCCAGAAACGCTACGCCAAAAAGAATGAGGAGGAATAAACCATGTCTGAGCCCATCAAGAACCGCTATGATTTCGTCATCCTGTTCGACGTCGAGAACGGCAACCCCAACGGCGACCCCGACGCAGGCAATATGCCCCGCATCGACCCCGAGACGGGCTACGGTCTGGTGACCGACGTCTGCCTCAAGCGGAAGATCCGCAACTATGTCGAGACCCTGAAAGAGGACGAAAAAGGCTACCGCATCTACATCAAGGACGGCGTTCCCCTCAACCGCAGCGACGCCGAGGCCATCAAAACTCTGGGCATCGACCCCGACCTGAAAGCCGCCAAAAAGGCCGACCCCGACATCGATGCCAGGCTGCGGGACTATATGTGTGAGAACTACTTCGACATCCGCACCTTCGGTGCCGTCATGACCACCTTCGTCAAGGGTGCGCTGAACTGCGGTCAGGTGCGCGGCCCCGTCCAGCTGAGCTTTGCCCGGTCGGTGGACCCCATCGTCCCGCAGGAAGTCACCATCACCCGCGTGGCCATCACCACCGAGGCCGATGCCGAGAAGAAGGGTACTGAGATGGGCCGCAAGCACATCGTGCCTTACGCCCTCTATCGCGCCGAGGGCTATGTCTCGGCCAACCTCGCCCGGAAGACCACCGGCTTCTCCGAGGATGATTTGAAGCTTCTGTGGACTGCCATTCTGAACATGTTCGAGAACGACCACAGCGCTGCCCGGGGCAAGATGGCCGTGCGGGAGCTCATCGTGTTCAAGCACGATTCTGAGCTGGGCAATGCCCCGGCCTATAAGCTCTTCGACTCCGTCGCCGTCCGGCGCAAGCCCGATGTGGACGCCGCCCGCAGCTACCGCGACTACACCGTCACGGTGGCAGACACTCTGCCGGAAGGAGTCACCTGCGAGAGGCTGTCCTGATGGCCGGCCCGGACGACTGGCTGCCCCTGTCGGGCATCCAGCACTTCTGCTTCTGCCGCCGCCAGTGGGCGCTCATCCATCTGGAACAGCAGTGGGCGGAGAACCGCCGCACCGTCGAAGGCCAGCTCGACCACGCCCGCTGCCATGACGCAAACCAGACCGAACGGCGCGGCGGCCTGCTCATCACCCGAGGGATGCAGGTGGTCAGCCGTCGGCTGGGCCTGAGCGGGAATTGCGACGTCGTCGAGTTCCGGGCCGACCCGGAGGGCATCCCCCTGCAAAGCACGGAAGGGCTCTGGAAGCCCATGCCTGTCGAGTACAAGCATGGCCGCGCCAAGGCCAGCGACGCTGACCGGCTGCAGCTCTGCGCACAGGCCATGGCGCTGGAAGAGATGCTGGTGTGCAGCATCCCGGAGGGTGCGCTCTTCTACGAGGAAACGCGGCGGCGGGAGGTCGTGCCGCTGACCGAAGAACTCCGCCAGACCACCCAGAAGATGGCTGATGAGATGCACGCCTATTTTGCCCGGGGCTATACCCCCAAGTCAAAGCCCGGCACCCACTGCAGCGCCTGCTCCCTCAAAGAGCTCTGCCTCCCCGTGCTGTATCAGCGTGCCGACCCAAAAGCCTATCTCCGCGCCCATCTGGACGAGATGCAGGAGGCCGCGCCATGAGAAAGTTTTTGAACACGCTCTACGTCCTCAACAGGGACGCCTACCTTTCCCTCGAGGGGGAGAACATCGTCCTGCTCTGCAACAAGGCTGAAATTGGCCGGGTCCCGCTCCACACGCTGGAAGGCATCGTCTGCTTCAGCTATCCCGGCGCAAGCCCTGCCCTGATGGGCAAATGCGCCCGCCTCGGGGTCGATTTGAGCTTTTTCAGCCCGCAGGGCCGCTTTCTGGCCCGGGCTGTAGGCGAAGAGCGGGGCAACGTCCTGCTGCGGCAGACCCAGTACCGCATCGCAGACAGCGAGGCAGAGAGCTGTCTCTATGCGCGCAATTTCATCCTGGGCAAAGTCTATAACGCCCGCTGGGTGCTGGAACGGGCCACCCGCGACCATCCCCAGCGGGTGCCGGTGGAACAGCTCAAGCGCACCAGCGCCCAGCTGGCGGCGGCGCTGCCCCTCATCGAGCAGTGTGACGACCTCGACCAGCTTCGCGGCCTGGAGGGCGAGGCGGCACAGCGGTATTTCGACTGCTTTGATTCACTCATCCTGCAGCAGCACGATGATTTTTCTTTCGCTGGCCGAAGCCGCCGCCCGCCTCTGGACAACACCAATGCCCTGCTCTCCTTCGCTTATTCGCTTCTGGCCTCCGACTGCACAGCGGCTCTTCAGAGTGTGGGCCTCGACCCCTACGTCGGCTTTCTCCACCGCGCCCGGCCCGGGCGCAGGAGCCTCGCCCTCGACCTCATGGAAGAACTGCGCACTGTTTACGCCGACCGTTTTGTGCTCTCCTGCATCAACCAGAAGATCATGACGCCGAAGCATTTCCAGAAGCAGGAGAACGGGGCTGTCCTTCTCACCGATGAGGGCCGCCGCGCCTTTCTGGGCGGGTGGCAGACCCGCAAGCAGGAGACCATCACCCACCCGTTCCTGAACGAAAAGCTTCCGTGGGGCCTCGTGCCTTATGTGCAGGCTCTGCTTCTGGCCCGCACCCTGCGGGGCGATATGGAGCTTTACCCGCCATTTTTCTGGAAGTGAGGGATGTGTATGCTGGTCCTTATCACCTACGACGTCAACACCGAAACTCCTGCCGGGCGCAAACGTCTGCGCAAAGTCGCCAAGCGCTGTGTGGACCACGGCCAGCGGGTGCAGAACTCCGTGTTCGAGTGTCTGCTGGATGCCGCGCAGTATGCCGTTCTCAAGGCGGAGCTGACGGCCCTCATCGACCCCGCGCTGGACAGCCTGCGCTTCTACCAGCTGGGCAACAACTATAAGAGCAAGGTGGAGCATATCGGCGTTCATCCGCCCTTCGAGCAGGACGGCCTGCTGTTGTTCTGAGTTTTGCGCCCCGGTGCGAAGGGTGAGTTCTCAGCATCTTTCCGGCACCTTCGCACCGGATTTTCGAGTCGTTTTGCATGATTTGGATAGTTCTTTGACCCGTTGTAAATCAAAGCTCTTCTAAATTCGTGCAGAATGTTGTATAATTTGTTTGAAAATAGAGATTTTGTCTCTGTTTTTGCTGTCGCCCTCCTCGCGGAGGGCGTGGATAGAAATTCGAACATCTCGATCGGCGTAACCCATTTCTCGCCGTCGCCCTCCTCGCGGAGGGCGTGGATAGAAATATCTCCGGCCCGCCCACACTGTACCCGGCCCGGGGTCGCCCTCCTCGCGGAGGGCGTGGATAGAAATGGTGGTGGGTGGGGTGGTTGGTGACCGGCCACAGGTCGCCCTCCTCGCGGAGGGCGTGGATAGAAATCAAATCCAGAAACTGCTCGAAAAAGATGCACGAGGTCGCCCTCCTCGCGGAGGGCGTGGATAGAAATCGTTTTTTTTGTTGGTTAAGCCTTCAGGTTCATCGTCGCCCTCCTCGCGGAGGGCGTGGATAGAAATGACACGTTTCACCCCCATTTGCACATGCTTTTGTGGTCGCCCTCCTCGCGGAGGGCGTGGATAGAAATTGTGAGAGCGCCAGACAGGCTTGTTTTCGATTCTGGTCGCCCTCCTCGCGGAGGGCGTGGATAGAAATAACGCAGTTTTTTGAGGGTAAGACTGCAATATGTGTCGCCCTCCTCGCGGAGGGCGTGGATAGAAATAACGCGGTTTTTTGAGGGCAGACCAACGATATGTGTCGCCCTCCTCGCGGAGGGCGTGGATAGAAATTTTTGATGACCGCGACCCGCAGGCGGGGTAAAGGGGGTCGCCCTCCTCGCGGAGGGCGTGGATAGAAATTTTGATGGACACAGCGACAAGGCGGGGTAAAGGGTCGCCCTCCTCGCGGAGGGCGTGGATAGAAATACTGGCAGCACTGGGCTTAAACACCCTTGGAGCAATGTCGCCCTCCTCGCGGAGGGCGTGGATAGAAATCAGACGGTCTGACGCTGATGGTGTTGCTTGGGGTCGCCCTCCTCGCGGAGGGCGTGGATAGAAATGCGCCTCGCGCGGCTGGGGCGCGGGGTTACGCCGTCGCCCTCCTCGCGGAGGGCGTGGATAGAAATTTGGAGTCGGGAGCCGATGTTGGCGTCGTAGTTCGGTCGCCCTCCTCGCGGAGGGCGTGGATAGAAATCTTTTTCTGATTCTCGGTGAGCTGAACGAGGGTCGTCGCCCTCCTCGCGGAGGGCGTGGATAGAAATTTTTCTCAGCGCATCCCGAAAGCAGACATTCAGGGTCGCCCTCCTCGCGGAGGGCGTGGATAGAAATCGACATCGACGAGTACAAGAAATCCCGCGAGGAGGTCGCCCTCCTCGCGGAGGGCGTGGATAGAAATTTTGCGACGACCTTGAGAACGACGAGAACGTCAAGTCGCCCTCCTCGCGGAGGGCGTGGATAGAAATACTCTGAGCAATGTCCACATGGGGCAATGCCTGCCCGTCGCCCTCCTCGCGGAGGGCGTGGATAGAAATACGGGTCTACCTCCCATCCATCAGGCAGCACAAAAGTCGCCCTCCTCGCGGAGGGCGTGGATAGAAATAGGTCGAGCAGTAACACCCCGCCCGCACGGCCATGTCGCCCTCCTCGCGGAGGGCGTGGATAGAAATCCAGCACGTTGCGCCTGAAGCTGGCAATGGTTTTGTCGCCCTCCTCGCGGAGGGCGTGGATAGAAATTACTGGCCGTAGACAGGGCGGCGGAGGCCAACAAGTCGCCCTCCTCGCGGAGGGCGTGGATAGAAATCGGGTGCTTGAGCGCGTACCACAGCATCTGGACGGTCGCCCTCCTCGCGGAGGGCGTGGATAGAAATTTGCGCAGCTCTGTAATCAGGGGCAGGGCAGAGGGGTCGCCCTCCTCGCGGAGGGCGTGGATAGAAATGTCAAAATACGTCAAGTCTCAAATCCCGCGACCCCGGCAGTCGCCCTCCTCGCGGAGGGCGTGGATAGAAATTGGAAAAGCTGGACGCAATCTATCACGCGCTGCAGTCGCCCTCCTCGCGGAGGGCGTGGATAGAAATCACACGGTCTGCCTCTGGCGATGCTTCCGGGGGGTCGCCCTCCTCGCGGAGGGCGTGGATAGAAATCTTTTTTTCGCCCGCTGCCGCTGCCCCGCCCGCGCGGTCGCCCTCCTCGCGGAGGGCGTGGATAGAAATAACTACTATATATTGTTATCTTGGCTTTTTTGAGCTGGTCGCCCTCCTCGCGGAGGGCGTGGATAGAAATATATTCATCTGTTGTTTCTGGCCCTCTGTATCCTTGTCGCCCTCCTCGCGGAGGGCGTGGATAGAAATATGATTTTCGGAGGAAAGAAGCATGGTAAGATGCGTCGCCCTCCTCGCGGAGGGCGTGGATAGAAATCGTTTATCGGGATTGTTACCGGCTCTCCCGCTTTGTCGCCCTCCTCGCGGAGGGCGTGGATAGAAATATCCGGTACTCGGCCCAGGCCTCCTGGTAGACGAGTCGCCCTCCTCGTGGAGGGCGTGGATAGAAATATTGCTACGACGTTTGCTGCGCCGGACAACGGCAAGTCGCCCTCCTCGCGGAGGGCGTGGATAGAAATGTTTTTGGATGGTTTTCTTCCCGCTCCGCCGGTGTCGCCCTCCTCGCGGAGGGCGTGGATAGAAATTCAACGGAGAAAACACCCTGACGCTGGAAGTGGAGTCGCCCTCCTCGCGGAGGGCGTGGATAGAAATAGCTTGTGGATGTGGTCATTGATCTCGTCGATGTGTCGCCCTCCTCGCGGAGGGCGTGGATAGAAATTTGATGGCTTCCAGAGAGACGGCTTTGGCGAACTGTCGCCCTCCTCGCGGATGGCGTGGATAGAAATTTGCAGGCCTTGCCGTTGCCCTTGCTGCTGCTGCGTCGCCCTCCTCGCGGAGGGCGTGGATAGAAATGGCGACACCGTGATGAACGACATCGACGCACAGGCGGGTCGCCCTCCTCGCGGAGGGCGTGGATAGAAATGCTGAGTTCGAGCGCCTGCCGGATGGGGCGCTCCGTCGCCCTCCTCGCGGAGGGCGTGGATAGAAATTATCAGCTTTTGATTGTACTTGTGCTTGAGGTCGGTCGCCCTCCTCGCGGAGGGCGCGGATAGAAATTACGTCAGCTACTACAGCGCGTCGTACGCCAGCGGGTCGCCCTCCTCGCGGAGGGCGTGGATAGAAATGATTTGCAGCTGTTTGCGGAAGGCGGTGACGGCGCAGGTCGCCCTCCTCGCGGAGGGCGTGGATAGAAATTGGCCGGACGGCATTGTCCATCGCCTGATCGTCGGTCGCCCTCCTTGCGGAGGGCGTGGATAGAAATGCTGAAACTGGTGTCGTTCGGCTTTGCCACGCCGCCCGTCACCCTCCCCGCAGAGGGTACGGATAGAAACCAGTTTCCACCGCGAATCGGGCATCGCCACAATTTTTCCAAAAAGGAGTTTTCCATGCATACAGTTTCCCTCACCCATCAGCTCGTCGCCATCCAGGACGACTTTGACCTCGACAAGATCATCGAAAGCGGCCAGTGCTTCCGGCCACAGAAGCTGTCCGACGGGCGCTACCGCTTTCTTTCCGGCAGCGCACTTCTTTATCTGACTCCGCTGGGCGATGGTCAATACGACGCCGCATGGTATGGCTCAGATCGGGAGTACTGGGCCGACTACTTTGATTTGAGCCGGAACTATGCCGCGCTGCGGTGCAGCTTGGCGGGACAGAGCAGCTATCTGGACAAATCGCTCGATTTCGGGCAGGGCATCCGAATCCTGCATCAGGACCCATGGGAAATGCTCATCACCTTTCTCATCTCCCAGCGCAAGAGCATTCCGGCCATCCGCACCGCCGTGGAACACCTTGCCCGGTGCTGCGGCGAACCGCTCAGTGCCGAAGGCGATGAAGTTTTCCTCTTCCCTACCCCGCAGCAGCTCTGCGGCCTCTCTGAGGCGCAGCTGATGGGCTGTGGTCTGGGCTACCGCACCCGTTACATCCAGAACGCTGCCGCTCAGGCTTCCAGCGGCACACTCGACCTCGGTGCTCTGGCGGCGCTGCCCGACGACGCGCTCTTTTCCCGCCTCCTCGAGCTGGACGGCGTCGGCAAAAAGGTAGCAAACTGCGTCTGCCTCTTTGGCTATGGCCGTACCGCGATGGCTCCCATTGATGTCTGGATACAGCGACTCATTGATGAGGAATTCGGCGGCCGCGACCCTTTTCCTTCCTATGATCAGCAGGCTGGCATCGTACAGCAGTACTTGTTCTACTACAAACGCAGCACCAGCCGCAGCGTCGCTCACAAAAAATAAAAAAAGTTATTGACAACTCTCCATTTGGCTGGTATAATAGTACACGTCGTCAGGGACGGCACACCAGCCATGGGGGATTAGCTCAGCTGGGAGAGCGCTTGCATGGCATGCAAGAGGTCAGCGG
>OJSJ01001351.1_pt1 | contig 18512 bp, 19 predicted proteins | sample 1599381 | NCBI WGS metagenome assembly OJSJ01 (sample SAMN04168658, study PRJEB22393) | human gut metagenome | biome: human gut microbiome; feature: stool | host: Homo sapiens | collected 2014-03-24 | reverse complement strand
TGCCGGTAAGAAGAAAGTTCTGCGGACGTTTCTTTTCCATCATCTTGAGCTTACCTGGAAAGAATTCAGGGTCAGCAAAGTCATCAATCATATGCCAGCGTTTCACATTATTGCGGGCATAGCAATATGCACACCCCACTGTACATCCGATGACGATATTCATGTTTTGAATCTGATCTTTGATACAAATACTCATGATTTCTGCCACTCCTCAAGATTCTTTCTGATACGGTCGAGGTATTCCTCAAACTGGGTAATTTCTTCCTCCGAAAAACCTTTGTAGTAAATACTGCCCATTTTATCAGATACAGAATCGTATTCGTCCTTTAAGGCATGTGCTTTTTCAGTCAGAAACAGGAGTGTTTTCCTTTTGTCCGTTTCAGACTGAACACGTCTTATCAGCCCTTGATTTTCCATTCTTTCCAGCATCGTAGTAAGAGAAGTTATCGCTAATCCACATTTAATCGAGAGTGACCTGATTGAGATTCCATCTTCCTGCCACAGTACATAAAGAATACGCCCTTGGGCTCCGTTAAACGCATCAATATTCTTTTCGCTGAGAATCTTCTCAAAGATTCGATCTCCAAGTTGTTTTATTTTGGTAACAAGAAATCCGCCATTCACTTTCACACAAAAACTCCTATATAGTATTTTATCAAATAATACTATATAGGAGTTTTACTGTCAACAGTTTGTATGTCTAAGTAGAAGTAAATTCCGATTTGTTGAGCCGAGTATACCATACCGCCAGCCGAAAGACCATCCCAGATGCGAAAAAGGCAGGATACCATCGCCACGATGATACCCTGCCTTTGTTTTTTACGAATGGCTCTGACTTACATTGTTCCTGTCCTGTCCCGCCCAACCGAGGTTCTGCAAACGGTGCTCCGGCAGGCGGAGCTTTCTTGGTAGACATTCCTAGCCGTTGGAAACCGCGCACTAAACAACAGCCCACTGGGCTGTTGTTTGCCACGCCTGCGGCGTGGCCGTGCTGTTCTCGTCCTGTCCCGCCCACGCAAAAAATCCCGAGTCATTTGACTCGGGATTTTTGTGGTGGAGCATTCTCCACAGCAGTCGAACCCGAAAATCTTATACAGCCCGGTGAATCCCAAAGAACGGCTCCACAGTAGAAGCGGCTTTTCCGTTGGCAGATGCCTGTTTCAAACCATAGTTCTTTCGAGCAACAGCTTCCACAAAGACACGGTCTTTTTCGGAAGCGTTGTAATAATCCACACCGAAGCGTTTGCATGTTGAAAACAATTCGTCCAGCCACGACATCGTTTCATCGGACATTGGAGAAAAGACGATATCCAAATCTTTGTTATATTCTTTCATACGGTTTCCTCCTTCAATTTCAGAAAAGGTAAGAAGAAAAGATGTTTTTCGCAGCTTCATCTGCAATCATAAAGGTTTTCGGGCCATCTGGATACAGAGATGCGACTGGCCGTGCACCAAAATCACGGATATAGTGCTGTTCCAGATCATCAGTCTTTGCTTCAAACACTACGACGCCATTGCAGCTTGCATCAATAGAAAGCTGTATGCCGAACGCAATCATAGCTTTGCCGATGCCGGAATATTTTTTGTGTTCCACTAAAGTCGGGTTACTTTCTGGCTGACTCTCGATATAGGCGATGTAGACTGCAACGCTTCCTTTCTGGACACGATAGGCTCCCAGCGCGATGATCTCACCATCTTCGGTTTTGGCTGCATACTTTTCCTTTTGAGGGTCAAGGATGAAATCTGTGTTCCAGACTGTCTGCCAGCCGTTCCGTGTTGCATCCAGGTCAGTTTTGGTGGCTTCATTGATTTCAATGTTGACCTGGTTTCCGGTGGTTGATTCGGTCACATAGTATTGCAGAAACATCCTATCACCTCTTTTTCTTATAGTATAACGGAAATACGGAGAATTTTCAAGGACGGCGATTATAACACCGATGGAAACTGCAGAGGGCAAGAACCGTCCCGTGGCCACAAATTTTCAATTCTTGAAAATTCTTGCCCCTTTGGGACAGCTTCTTGTTGGGGCGTGCCTGCCCCAAACCCTGCTGGAACGAGTACGGCAAACTGGAATTTGACTAATCCTACATGTGCATCATATTACACTCATGTAATTATCCTCTACATAAACAGCTTTTCCATCAGCAAGCTTAATCTCATCTTTGCCGTTCGGTAATACTGTTGTTTCAGAACCATTCCAATGGGGGATAATAGGATTGTCAATAATATGTAATCCATCTGTTAAATTTCCCGCCGCATACATACTTCCTGCACTGATTCCGACATATATAAGTCCGTTTTTAATTGCATTATTAAGTATTCTATCAAAACCAGTTCTAGACATTTCACGACAAAGCACAGATACATCACCACCACTGACAAAAACAGCATCAAATTGGTTTAATTCTTCAAAAGTTAATAGCCTTGTAAGCATAAACGGGGTTGTAACATACGAAGAATAGGTTCTTTGATAGTCTTTTGAAAGAATTAATTCCAGATTGTACACTAATATATTTTCGTACTGAATTCCCATTAGAAAGAGTTCATGAAAACATATTGCAAGCGACTCTCTTGCACCATCTGTTTCAATGCCAGCTGTTGGAATATAAAGCACTTTCACATCCTTCGGACACTTTCCAATAATATCAAAGAATTTCTCTTTCATCTTATCGGTCAACCCTGCAGATGTAAGAAATAGATGTTTTCCATTCATATTCTTTTACCTCGTCAAACTCCGATTTACTGGGCTAAGCCGAGTATACCACACTCCACCATGAAAGAACACCCCGATATAGTGAAATTTTGCCATTTTTCTGCGTACGTGCGTACACGCTCCGCAGGGATTCTAAGGGGCTTGACCCCTTGGCACACAGACTTTGGCACAAAGTCTAGTGTGTTACACCTTGTCAGAGGTGTACAGGCTCCCGGTACGCACGTACGCAGCGACTACTCCCAAACGCGCCATATAGGGGGACGACCAAGTTCGCACAAAGCGAACTTGATTCCGCAAAGCAAAAGGCAGGATACCACTATCATAGTGATACCCTGCCTTTGCTCGTTTACCGTTCCGAGTAGTCCTTCCGCAGAACTTCCGATAAACAAAAAACGTACCCAAACCCTTTTTCATAAAGAATCGGGTTCGAGTACGAACTGTATGGTGGGCCATGAGGGATTCGAACCCCCACTGGAGCGGTTATGAGCCGCCGGCTTTAACCGTTAAGCTAATGGCCCGTATGAAATTTGGACGTACCTGTGAGGGACTTTCAAATGACCCTTCGTAGGTGAAAAGTAGGTGAAACCGTTTTTTTGAAGGTTGAAACTTCAAAAAACAACGGAAAATCGCTGTTTGAAAAAGGTGAAAACGGTAAGGTCTGGCGGTTATGAGCCGCCAGCTCTGACCAACTGAGCTACTAGCCCCCATTGCCCGGTTTACCGGGCGCACAAGTAAGTATAACAAAAAACGCGCGAAATGAAAAGCGTTTCGGGCAAAATTATTTTGTGCGGTGGGCTTCCAGCTTCTGCTGCATGAACTTGTCCAGCATTTCCTGCGGAAAAAGCGGCTCCTTGTAGCCAAAGGCCTCCCGGATGAAGATCAGGGTGGCGATGGTCTGCCGCCCGGGGTCAAGCCGGAGGGTATACAGGGTGTCCAGCGGCTGCTGGGTAGGCTGGTGCAGGGTCAGATGGAGCAGGAAGCCGCCATCGTTCTCACGGCGGCACTCGTAGGCGAATTCATCGTCCGGGCTGTGCTGGTCCAGCCGGTCGAAGCAGTCGTCCAGCGGCAGGTCGGTGCGGAATTCGGAAAGGCCGCTGGGGCCATACTGGCTGCGGCGGGCGTTTTCCCGCCGGGTGAGCAGAAAAACGATGCAGCCCAGGGCGGCCGCCAGCAGGATGAGTGAGAATACAACGTTCATGGGTTCCTCCGCAGATTTTGAATCATGTTTTCCTTATTGTAACACAACCTGCGGAAAATTGTGTTATAATATTTGAAACAATCCAAATTTTTGCTGGAGGACTTCCCCCTATGAAGCTCAAATTCACCCATAAGACCTGGTATTTCTTCCTGCTGTGCGCGGCAGCGGCATCCATGCTCAACGGCTTTGCCGTGCTGGGCGGCATGGATTTTTCGTTTCTGGAGATGGTCGCGTTCTGCATCACCGGCATCACCATCCTGTTTCTGGCCGCTGAAAAGGGCTCTGACCCCAAGGACAAGCGCAGCTATTTCCTGATTTTTGTCCTGCTCATGCTCAGCTATGTGCTGAACGGCTGGGCAGCCTACTTATTCTCCGCACTGGTCTGGCCCGCTCTGCTGGCACTGGAGTACCAAAAGGGCAGGCCCATCCAGCGCCAGCTGCAGCTGGTGGGTGCCGCTGAGGCGTTCCACCTGCTCTTTGTCCTGCTCACGGTCTACGGCGGCATGGCAGGCCTGAGCTTCTGGGCCAATCTGCTCTGGGTGCTGCTGGCCTGCGCCCGGGGCTGGGCGGCACTGAGCCTGTACAAGATGCAGGAGGAAGACGCATGACCCAGCGGCGGCGGAACCGGCACCGCAAGCGCCGGGTTGGCCGCCGCGCCTTCCTGATCGGACTGGGCGGCTCTGTATCTGCCGCCCTGACGTATTATCTGCTGCGTTCTATCCCGGCAGGAAACAACGCGGAGCCTGCGCCATCGCCACAGGCTGCCCCCAACCCCGCCCTGCCCAGCGGCGAGTGGCGGGCGGTGTGGGTGAGCTATCTCGAATTTGCAGAGATGGACTTTTCCTCAGAAAGCGCGTTCCGGGCCGATGCCGCCGCGCTGATGGACAACTGCCTGTCCCTTGGGCTGAACACCGTCATTGCGCAGGTGCGGCCCTTCGGAGATGCGCTTTACCGGAGCAGCCTCTTCCCGTGGAGCCACCTGTGCACCGGCGTGCAGGGGCAGGACCCGGGCTTTGACCCGCTGGACGTGCTGCTGACCGAGGCCCACGCCCGGGGGCTTTCGCTGGAGGCCTGGGTCAACCCCTACCGGCTCAGGAGCTCGGCTTCCATGCCCCCTGCTATTGCAGAGAGCAGCCTGCTGAACACCCACCCGGAGTGGATCTGCACCGTGAACGAGGGGGCCTACCTGAACCCCGCCATTCCGGAGGCTGCCGACTATGTGGTGCAGGGCGTGGCAGAGCTGGTGCAGAATTACGCCGTGGACGGCATCCACTTTGACGACTACTTCTACCCCACCACCGATCCTTCCATTGATGCGGCGCAGTTTGCAGCCAGCGGAGAAACCGACCTGACCGCATGGCGGCGGGCCAACGTGACCCGGCTGGTCAAGGCTGCCCACGATGCCGTCAAGGCCGCCGACCCGACCCTGCGGTTCGGGGTCAGTCCCCAGGGCAATCCGGACAACGACCGGAACGAGCAGTACACCGATCTCTCCGTCTGGCTGACGGCCTCCGGTGCGGATGCCGTTGTGGATTACCTCTGCCCCCAGATCTACTGGGGCTACGGCTATACCCTCTCCTCCGGCAGCACCCGCTTTGCCTTTGAGAACATCACTGCCGAGTGGCTGGCCCTGCCCCGGGCAGAGAGCACGGCCCTCTATTTCGGGCTGGGAGCCTACCGGGTCGGTGTGGGAGACGGTGGAGCCAACGCCGACAGCGTCAGCCAGTGGTGCACCGGCAGCGCGCTGGCCCGGCAGGTGACCGACCTGCGCAGCGCCGGTGCCGGGGGCTGGGCGCTCTACCGCTATGGTTCCCTGTTCCGCTCCGACGAAAGCGGCCTTGCCGCCGCCGAACGTGCCGCTCTGACGGCATTGGACGGCTAAGACACAGAAAATCCCTTGTAAGCAGGAAAAAAATGCGGTATACTATGGTATCATGCAAAAATATCGCATTTTTCACCTGCTGTTTTTGAGGATAGAAAAACATGAGTAAAACAAAACGAATCCTTGCCTTTGCGCTGGCAGCTGTGCTGGCCGTTGTCGTCCTGACCGGCTGCAAGAGCATTGTCCAAAAGGTGTTCGGATCTTCCAACGAGGTGCAGGAGGACGACACCACCCAGTGGGCCGTGCTCAGCTCTGACCCGCTGATGCTCGATGGCATTGCCGATACCACGGCCAAATACGCCACAGCCCGGGCCAACGGGGCGCTGAACATCGTGTTCAACGGCATCTGGAGCCGCCAGACCGAATACTTCACCGTGCCCAGCGGCCTGCTGAGCATTTACGGCTGCGGCACCACCGACGGCGGTGCCCAGAAGTTCAAGGTCTCCCTCTGGAAAAAGGTGGACGGCGGCGCGCAGTATGTGGACAACACCACCTTCTATTTCACCGCCGACGGCCAGAACTACCACTGCGACATCGACAACCTTGACCCCAACGCAAGCTACCGCGTTACCATTTCCTACGATTCCAGCCGTTACTACCTCTACGGTCTGATGAAAGTGGAGGGCATCGGCTAAGATGAACACACAAACAAAACACTCTCTCATGCTGATGCTCTGCGCCTTTATCTGGGGCACGGCGTTCGTGGCCCAGAGCGCAGGCTCCGGCATGGGGGCTTATTCCTTTTTGGCCGGGCGCAGCTGGCTGGCGGTGCTGGTGCTGCTGCCCACCGTCCGCGCTTTCGATGCCCTCCACCGCAGGCACGGCGCAGCCTATGGCTGGCCCAAAGCCCCTGCCGACCGCAGACATCTGCTGACGGCGGGGCTTTGCTGCGGCACCCTGCTGTTTGCGGCCTCCGCTGCCCAGCAGATCGGCATCACGCTCAACCCTTCCACGGCCAAGGCTGGTTTCCTGACCGCCATGTATGTGGTGCTGGTGCCGGTGTTCGGGCTGTTTCTGGGGCGGCGGGGCAGTGCCCGGCTCTGGCTGAGCATGGTCATCGCCGTGGGCGGGCTCTATCTGCTCTGCATGAAAAACGGCTTTGGCGGCATTGAGGCCAGCGATTGGATCCTGCTTTCCTGCGCCGTGCTGTTCAGCTTTCAAATTATGACGGTGGACCACTTTGCCCCGCAGGTGGACGGTGTCCGCCTGAGCCTGCTGCAGTTCTTTGTGGTGGCTGTGGAGAGCACCGCTGCCGCCCTCCTGTTCGAGAATCCCACCCTGGCCGAGTTCGGGGCCAACTGGCTCCCGCTGGCCTACTGCGGCGTGATGTCCAGCGGCGTGGCCTACACCCTGCAGATCCTGGGCCAGCGGGACGTAAACCCCGCCATTGCAAGCCTTATCATGTGTCTGGAAAGCGTGTTCAGCGCGCTGGGCGGCTGGCTGCTGCTCCACCAGAGTCTTTCCATGCGGGAGGTCTTTGGCTGCACCCTCATCTTTGCAGCGGTGGTCCTGGCACAGCTGCCCGTGGAGGACTGGCTGAAATGCCGCAGCGCAAGCCAGAAGTGACCCGGCGCACCGCCGCAGGCATTCCCTATGAGCTGACCCGCAAAAAGGTCAAGCGGCTCAACCTGCACATCCGGCGGGACGGCACCGTGGCCGTGAGCATCCCGTGGTCCTACACGGTGGGCTTTGCCGATGCCTTTGTGACAGAGCAGGCCCAGTGGATCCGGGAGGCGGTCTCCCGCCAGCTGCGGCGGAACGCCCGGAATGACCAGCCCCTGCCCTCCCAGGCGGAGGCCCTGGCCTGTTTTACCGCCATGAGCGACAAGGTCTACCCGGCCTTTGCCGGGGTGCTGGGCGGGCAGAAGCCCACCATCAGGGTGCGGGACATGACCAGCAGGTGGGGCGTATGCTACATGAAACGGCGGCAGATCACCTTTGCATTGCAGCTCTACAATATGCCGCCCGCCGCGCAGATCTATGTGGTGGTGCACGAGTACTGCCACTTCCTGCAGCCCAACCACAGCCCGGCCTTCTGGGCCGAGGTGGAAAAGCTGCTGCCGGACTGGAAAGAACGGCGGGCTTTATTGAAATAAACCTCGTGATAAAAATCAACAGGAGGGGTTCGACCCTTGGAAAGTGAAAAAAAGACCTCCGGCGGCGACAAATATTCAAAGCTGGCCGGAAACACCATTATCTTTGCCATTTCGAGCTTTTCGTCTAAGCTGCTGACCCTTTTGGTGCAGCCGTTCCTGACCTACGCCATGGCCGAGATCGCCGATCTGGGTCTGGCGAAGATCCTGAGCCAGTATGCAAACCTGCTCATCCCCTTTGTCTCGATGGGCATGTCCAACGCCATCATCCGCTTTGGTCTGGACAAGGGCAACAGCGAAAAGCAGGTGTTCACCAACGGCCTGCTGACCATTCTGGGGGGCTTCGGCATCCTGATCCTCTGCTGGCCTGTGGCGCAGTTCCTGCCCGATATGGCGCAGTACGGCTTCCTCATCTACATCTACGTCCTGATGAGCTGCCTGCGCACCCTCTGCACCCAGTTCGTGCGCAGCCGCCAGTGGAACAAGCTGGTGGCCGTGGACGGCATCCTGTGCACCTTTGCCACCCTGATGTTCTATGTGCTCTACCTTGTGGGCTTCCACTGGGGGGCCAACGGCTACCTGCTGGCCATCATCAGCGGTGACCTGGTCAGCGTGCTCTTCCTCTGCATCACCGGCAGGCTGTGGAACTATGTGGAGCTCAAGGGCCTGAACCGGGATCTCTGGCAGCAGATGCTCCGCTTTTCCCTGCCCATGATCCCAGCCCAGATCAGCTTCTGGGTCATCAACGCATCGGACCTGTTCTTCGTGCGCGAGATGTGCGGCGGGCTGGACGGCCACAGCGGTGACGCTTGGAGCGGCCTGCTTTCCACCGGCTACTTCCTGCCCACCATCCTGACCACGCTGGGCCTGATCTTCTACGATGCCTGGCAGCTCTCCGCCGTGACCGAGGAGGAGGGCCGCGCCCGGTTCTTTACCAAGATCTTCCGCACCTATTCTTCGGTGCTGTTCTGCTGTGCGGCGGGCATCATCTGGCTCTGCCGCCCGGTCATGCACGTGATGAAGTCCAACTACTACTACGCCTGGCACTTTGTGCCCTTCCTGACGCTGGCTTCCACCTGCAGCTGCTTCAACCAGTTCCTCAACAGCGCATACGTTGTCAACAAAAAGTCCACCCACAGCCTGTGGACCATGCTGGCCGGTGCCGTGAGCAACTGCATTATGAACTACTTCTTCATCAAGTGGTGGGGGCCCATCGGCGCAACGGTGGCTTCCTTCTTCGGTCTGGGCATCGTGTTCGTGCTGCGCGCGCTGGATGCCCACAACATGATCGGTATGTCCATCCACCCGGGCCGGGTGGCGGTGAACTTCGGCGTGCTGGCGGGCGAGGCCCTGCTCCTGCTGGCCGAGCCTCCGCTCTACGGCCTGTGGACAGGCCTCCTGACCGCCGCCATCATCCTGTTCAACTTTGCAGGTGTCTGGGCCATGGCCCGGATGCTCCTGCCCAAGCTCCTGGGCCGCCGGGGCAGGGTTCTGGTGAGCGCAGTGGACAACTGGATCAAGAAGTAAGCAAAAAAACGACCCTCTCCGGGAATTACAATGCGGAGAGGGTCGTTTTCTCTTAATATCCCAACTTATACGCCAAAGAACTCCTTGGCAATATCGGCACTCTGCTTGGCATCCTTGGCGTACCAGTCGGCACCGATCTTTTTTGCATATTCGGGGGTCAGCACAGCGCCGCCCACCATGATCTTACAGTCCAGCTTGGCATCGTGCAGGGCCCGGATGGTCTCCTCCATGCTCTTGAGGGTGGTGGTCATCAGAGCGGAAAGCCCCACCAGATGCACATCCTTCTCCCGGACGGTATTCACGACCGTTTCCACCGGCACGTCACGGCCCAGGTCGATGACCTCAAAGCCATAATTCTCCAGGATAACCCGGACGATGTTCTTGCCGATGTCGTGGACATCTCCCTTGACGGTGGCAATGACGATGCGTCCCTTGCTGGCGCTGCCCTCGCCCTTTTGGGCAATGGCGGTCTTGATCTCCTCAAAAGCCCCCTGCGCGGCGGTGGCCGCCTGCAGCAGCTGCGGCAGGAAGAGGGTGCCCTTTTCATACTTTGCGCCCACGATATCCAGCGCCGGAATGAGGGCTTCGTCCACCAGCTCCAGCGGCTCCTTTTCCTCCAGCAGCGCCCGGGTGCGGGCAGCTGCCTCGCCCTTCAGACCCTTTTCCACCGCCTTCATCAAGGGGGCATAGGGGCCGGCGGCCTCCGGTGTTTCGCCTGCTGCCGGGGCGGTCTGGGCATTCTGCACGGCCTGCACCAGTGCGGCAGAAGCGGGCACCCGGTTGGCATACCGCTCAATGTACTTCGTGCTCTGCTTGTCCCGGTTGGTCAGAACGTTGTAAGCATAGACCGCCGCCATCATCTCCTCGCTGGAGGGGTTCATAATGGCAAGGTCAAGCCCGGCATACATGGCCATGGTGAGGAAGGTGGTGTTCAGGTAGGAGCGGCAGGGCAGGCCGAAGCTGATGTTAGACACGCCCAGAATGGTGCGCACCCCCAGCTCCTCCTTGCAGGCGTGAAGGGCCTGCACCGTGGCAAGCACATCCTCCTGCTGGGCGCTGGCCGTCAGGGTCAGGCAGTCGATATAGATGTCCTCCTGCGGGATGCCTGCCGCCAGTGCCGCGTCCCGGATGCGGCGGGCAATGGCCACGCGGTCCTCGGCTTTGGGCAGGATGCCCCGCTCGTCAATGGCAAGGCCGACCACCGCCGCGCCGTACTTTTTGCACAGGGGCAGGATGGTGTTCAGCTTTTCCTCCTCGCCGTTCACCGAGTTGACGATGGGCTTGCCGTTGTAGACCCGCAGGCCCCGTTCCAGCGCCTCGGCATGGGAGGAATCCAGCTGCAACGGCAGGCTGACCACGCTCTGCAGCGCCTTGACCACCTGCTCCATCAGGGCAGGCTCATCCACACCGGGCGCACCCACGTTCACATCCAGGATCTGGGCCCCGGCCTCGGTCTGGCTCACGGCCTGTTCCAGCACATAGTTCATATCCCCTTCCCGCAGGGCCTGCTGGAACCGCTTTTTGCCGGTGGGATTGATGCGCTCACCCACCACCGTGATGCCGTCCACATCCACGCAGTCCATGGGGCTGCACACCACCGACTTCATGGGGTGGTCAGGGCGGCCCGGCCTGCAATCGGCAAACACGCCGTTCAGCAGCTGGATGAACTCCGGGGTGGTGCCGCAGCAGCCGCCTGCAGCAAACAGGCCCAGTTCCCGGTAGGGCTTCATCTGCATGGCGTAGAGCTGCGGGGTGATATCGTAGCCAGAGCCATCGGCACGGGGCAGGCCCGCGTTGGGTTTGACGAACACCGGGAAGCTGCCGGGCAGGGCTTCGGTCAGCCGCTTTGCCATGGGGAAGATCTCCTTGGGGCCAAGAGAGCAGTTGATGCCCACGGCATCGGCCCCCAAACCACGGGCGGTGGCGGCAAAGCTCTCGACCGTGCAGCCGGTAAAGGTGCGGCCGCCTGCTTCAAAGCTCATGCTGGCCAGCACGGGCAGGCTGCTGTTCTCCTTGACGGCCAGCAGGGCGGCCTTCAGCTCATACAGATCGGTAAAGGTCTCAAGGAACACGAGGTCAGCCCCGGCGGCCACGCCTGCCCGGACGATGCGGCCATACTCTGCCACGGCATCCTCAAACGCAAGGGTGCCGTTGGGTTCCAGCAGCTCCCCCAGGGGGCCCACATCCAGTGCGGCCAGTGCGCCGTAAGGGGCACAGGCCCGCTTGCAGTTGGCAATGCCCGCCGCAATGATCTCCTCCAGCGTGTACTCGCTGCCTGCCAGCTTGTGGGCGGAAGCGCCAAAGGTATTGGCATTGATGATGCGGCTGCCTGCGGCGGCGTACCGGGCATGGATGCTCTCGATGAGCGCCGGGTCGGTGATATTCAGCTCCTCGGGGCGGGCCCCCAGTTTCAGGCCCGCTGCCTGCAGCATGGTGCCCATGCCGCCATCCAGCAGGATGGTATTGGGCCGGTCAAACAGTTCATTCGCTTGCACAGGTGATCCCCCTCTTTCTATATTCGCACCGGGTGCGGAGCACGCAGTGCCCGCACCCCGCCAGATGACCCCGGACCGGGTGATCGCTGACCCCCAGAATGGCCGTGATGCTCTTGCGGGGGGTCATCAGGTTGTTTTCCGTGACACAGAGCCCGGCGCGGCGGGCGGTGTCCAGCGCTGCCGCCAACAGCGGCTGCACGGCAAGGGGCCAGTCCCCGTAGCCCGGGGAATAGCGCCCCGTCAGATACTTGCCCTGCCGGGCGGCCCACTGGCGCAGCTCAGCCTCAGCGGCCTCCGCAGCCTGTTCGGCCAGCGCAGAGCCCAGCGCATCCGATGCCACACCGGCGGCGATATCGCCTACACCGGCCCGGCGGATCTGGACATCCACACCGGGGCCAAGCGTTACAGCCAGCAGCAGGGCGGCGGTGCAGCCTTCCAGATGCTTTGCCACATCTTCCCCCGCCAGAATGCCCGCCGCTGTCAGGCTGTCGGGGTCGGCCTCCAGCCAGACTGCCCGGGGCGTGGCTGCCGCCAGCAGCGGCACGGCGCATTTTTCCAGCAATGCCTGGGTGGCCGCGTCCGCGCCGCCCCGGGCCCCGAAGTACCGCGCCGCCTGTGCAAGGTCGATGCCCTCCGGCTTTTCCAGCCGCAGCGGCATACTTGGCCCAATGCTCATCTGCCCGCCCTCCTTTACAAGAATAAAGAATAGACTTAGTATACAGCATCCCCGTTTTCCCGTCAACGCAAAACACCGCATTTATTTTTGCTTGCAACTGATTGCATTCGCAAGCAATCTGCGTTATACTGTAAAAAAGGAGTGTGATCGTTATGGCTAACACCGCCGCCGTCTATGCCCGCATTGATACCAACCTGAAAGAAAGCGCCGAGGATATCCTTGCTCAACTGGGCATTACCCCATCCAGCGCCATCCAGATGCTTTACCGCCAGATCGTCCTGACCCGGGGGCTCCCGCTCGATCTGCATCTTCCCCCTGCCACCCCCACTGCTGTGGGCGGCATGAGCCGTACCGAGTTGGATACCGAGCTGCAAAAGGGAGTCGCCTCTCTGCAAAATGGCAAAAGTTTTTCTGCCGATGAAGTCGATGCCGCATTGTATCAGGAGTTTGGAATATGAGTAGCGTTTATACGGTCCGCTACGCACCGCAGGCGTTGGACGACCTGCGGGATCTCTACTCCTATGTCGCATTTTCGCTCAAAGAGCCAGCTACCGCCCAAAAACTGGTCAACCGCATCCGCAAGGCTGCTCGCTCACTGGATGCCCTGCCCGGGCGATACCCTGTTGTGGACTGGGAACCGTGGCAGAGCATGGGGATGCACAGGTTTACCGTGGAGAATTTTCTGTTGTTCTACCTGATCGATCAAAGCACCCGTACCGTAACTCTCGTTCGTATTGTTTATGGTGGGCGGAATCTTCAAAACCTCGCAAAATAGACCCCTGCGGAAAATTTCCGACTTTTTTGCAATAAACCTATTGACAATCTGGGTAAATGGGGATATAATCCAGACAACAAATCCACCAACCTAGTGGGAAATTGAAGTCAAGTTTCCCGGGTTCGTAGAGGATTGGGAAAATCGTTGAAAGGAGGGCACCAAAATGACGCTGATCTGGAAAAACCTGCTCCACGCGAACTTCCGTTGTGGGCGAATGTACACCACCCGGGCAGAATATGGGACCGAGCGCTGTGCATTGCCCTCTGCAGACCGAATGTGTGTGCGAATGTGATGGCAAAGCTGCCAAAGCGCTAACCCTGAATTTTTGCCCGGTGCACTGAAATGGTGTCAGTGACCGGGATTTTTTATGCGTCAGAATTATACTTTAAGTACAGATAGAGAGGTTAATTACTATGTCTAACTATAAATTTGAGACCCTGCAGCTTCACGTTGGCCAGGAGCAGGCCGATCCCGCAACCGATTCCCGCGCCGTGCCCATCTACCAGACCACTTCCTATGTGTTCCGCAACAGCCAGCACGCCGCTGACCGTTTCGGTCTGGCCGATGCAGGCAACATCTACGGCCGCCTGACCAACTCCACGCAGGATGTGTTCGAGAAGCGTATCGCTGCTCTGGAGGGCGGCGTGGCTGCTCTGGCCACTGCTTCCGGCGCTGCCGCCATCACCTACACCATCGAGGCGCTGGCACAGGCCGGTGACCACATCGTGGCACAAAAGACCATCTACGGCGGCAGCTACAACCTGCTGGAGCACACCCTGACCCAGTTCGGCGTGACCACCACCTTTGTCAGTGCTCACGATCTGGCCGAGGTGGAGAATGCCATCCAGCCCAACACCAAGGCCGTCTATCTGGAGACCCTGGGCAACCCCAACAGCGATATCCCCGACATTGATGCCATTGCCGCCATTGCCCACAAGCACGGCCTGCCGCTGGTCATCGACAACACCTTCGGCACCCCGTACCTGATCCGCCCCATCGAGCACGGCGCAGACATCGTGGTTCACTCCGCCACCAAGTTCATCGGCGGCCACGGCACCACCCTGGGCGGCATCATCGTGGACAGCGGCAAGTTTGACTGGAAGGCCAGCGGCAAGTTCGGCAATATCGCTGATCCCAACCCCAGCTATCACGGTGTTTCCTTCGCCGATGCCGCAGGCCCTGCCGCCTTCGTTACCTACATCCGCGCCATCCTGCTGCGCGATACCGGTGCCACCATCTCCCCGTTCAATGCATTCCTGCTGCTGCAGGGCACCGAGACCCTGAGCCTGCGCATCGAGCGCCATGTGGAGAACACCAAGAAGGTGGTCGAATTCCTGACAAATCATCCTCAGGTGGAAAAGGTCAACCACCCCTCTCTGCCCGATCACCCGGATCACGCCCTGTACGAGAAGTATTTCCCCAACGGCGGCGCATCCATCTTCACCTTCAACATCAAGGGTGGCCGCGAGGAAGCCTTCAAGTTCATTGACAACCTGAAGATCTTCTCCCTGCTGGCAAACGTTGCAGACGTAAAGAGCCTGGTCATCCACCCGGCCTCCACCACCCACAGCCAGCTGAACGATCAGGAGCTGGCCGAGCAGCAGATCTATCAGAACACCATCCGCCTGTCCATCGGTACTGAGCACATCGATGACATCATCGCCGATCTGGAAGCCGGCTTCGCAGCCGTCCGCGGCGAGTAATCCCCCTGTCCCCCATGCTCTGACAAAAACTCTCCTTCATTCTCCTTTTTGATCGCGTGTGCAAAGAACCGCCGCCCGAAATTTCCGGGCGGCGGTTCTGTTTTTGTGTGTTTGTGTTTTACAGCCGGCGTTCCAGCCAGTCACCAATGTCAGCAAAGACCTCTTCGCGGTTCAGCTCCACCAGCAGCTCATGCCGGGCACTGGGGTACAGCTTGACCTCGATGTTCTTCACACCGGCATCCAGCAGGCTCTTGACCGCCCGCTTCACACCTGCGCCCTGTTCGCCCACCGGGTCGGCATCGCCTGCCAAGAACAGCAGGGGCAGATCCTTGGGCACCCGGGCCAGAAGAGCCGGGTCGTACAGCCGCAGGATGCCGCTGAACATGCTGTAATAGGCGTTCAGGGTAAAGATAAAGGTACAGCGCTCGTCGGCGCGGTAGCGGTCCACCTCCACCGGGTCACGGTTGAGCCAGTCGTGGGCCGTGCGGCCCTCCAGCCCCTTGTTGTACCCCAGAAACGAAAGTCTGGCCACCAGTTTGCTGCGGTAGTGCCAGCCATGGAACACGGCCAGCACCCGGCAGATGGTCCTGGCCAGCTGCACCAGCGCTTTGGGCTGGTAGCCGGTGCCCATGATGATGGCACCGTCCAGCTCATCGCCCCACTCACAGAGGTACTGCCGCGCGTAGAACGAGCCCATGCTGTGGCCCAGCAGGAAATAGGGCACGTCGGGATACAGCTGCTTTGTCAGGGTCGTCACAGCGTGCAGATCCTCCAGCACGGCGCGGTTGCCGTCGGGTTCGCCAAAGTAGCCATAATCCTCTTTGGTGCGGATGGACCCGCCGTGGCCCAGGTGGTCGTTGCCGGTGACAAGGATGCCCCGGGCGGCCAGGTTCTCGGCCAGCGGCTTATATCGGTCGATGAACTCCACCATCCCGTGGGAGAGCTGCAGCACCGCCCGCACCTCTCCCTCCGGCACACAGCGGAACGCATGGAGCGTCCGCCCCGGCTGGCAGGACGGCAGGGTAAAGTCGATCATCTGGCTCATGGGCTGCCCTCCTTCTCCGCATTATTTTTTCATGTTGCCGATCTTCTTGCGGCAGGAGGTGCAGATGCAGTAGCCTGCATACTGGATGGCGTTGTCGTCCACCTCGCCGCAGAAATCGCAGCTGCCGGTGGGGCGGTATTTTTTGAGGATGATCTCATCGCCCTCCACAAAGATCTCCAGCTTGGCATCGTTGTCCAGCTTCATGCTGGTGCGCAGCTCCTTGGGCAGGACGATACGGCCCAGGCCGTCAACGCCGCGGACGATTCCGGTACTCTTCATAGTTTTTTCTTCTCCTTTGTCATTTACACCTCAGACAGCCATTTCCCAATTTTCTCCCGGCCCTGATCTCTCCTTCAGAGCCTTCAAAGGAAAATTGTGCCATCTCTCCCACTCAGTATACAAAATTTCCAATCATTCGTCAATGTTTGCGTGCAGTTTCGACAAAAAGATTTTTCTTTTGCTTCCAAACGCCCATTCTGCCAAATCTGCGGCCGATTCGTTGACAAAACAGCACACAGCGATTAAACTAAAAGGTAGCTATCCGCAATTTTTTGCCTGTAAATATAAAAGGAGCGTTTTTCTATGCCGAGCAATAAAGTCCGCACCCGTTTTGCCCCCTCGCCCACCGGCTACATGCACGTTGGCAACCTGCGCACCGCGCTGTACACCTACCTGATGGCCAAGCACGAGGACGGCACCTTCATCCTGCGCATTGAGGACACCGACCAGGGCCGTTACGTTGAGGGCGCTGTGGATGTCATCTACAACACCCTGCGGGAGACCGGCCTGCTGTGGGACGAGGGCCCGGACATCGGCGGCCCTGTGGGCCCCTACGTTCAGAGCGAGCGGATGGGCATGTTCAAGCAGTATGCCGAGCAGCTGGTGGCAGAGGGCAAGGCCTACTACTGCTTCTGCACCGAGGAGCGGCTGGAGGCACTGCACGCCGAACAGCGCGCCAACGGTGAGATGACCCACTACGACGGCTGCTGCCGCGACCTGCCCGAGGAGGAGGTCAAGCAGCGTCTGGCCGCAGGTGAGCCCTACGTCATCCGCCAGAAGATCCCCAAGGAGGGCGTGACCGGCTTTGATGATGTGGTCTACGGCCACATCGAGGTCGAGAACAGCGAGATGGACGACCAGATCCTCATCAAGACCGACGGAATGCCCACCTACAACTTTGCCAACGTTGTGGACGACCACCTGATGGGTATCACCCATGTCATCCGCGGCAGCGAGTATCTGTCCTCCACCCCCAAGTACAACCTGCTGTATCAGGCCTTTGGCTGGGAGATCCCCACCTATATCCACTGCCCGCCCGTGATGAAGGACGCGCAGAACAAGCTGTCCAAGCGCAACGGAGACGCAAGCTATCAGGACCTCGTCGCCAAAGGCTACCTGAAAGAAGCCGTGCTCAACTACATTCTGCTGCTGGGCTGGAGTCCCAAGGGCGAGCGCGAGATCTTCACGCTGCCAGAGATGATCGAGGTGTTCGACGAGAGCGGCATCGGCAAGGCTCCCGCCATTTTCGACCCCGCGAAGCTGCGCTATATCAATGCCGAATACATCCGCGCCATGAGCGAGGAGGCGTTTTTCGAAAAAGCCGAGCCGTATATCGACAGTGTCGTCAAGACGCCCTGCAACAAGGCCCTGCTGGCCCAGGTGCTGCACCAGAGGTGCGAGCTGATGAGCGATATCCCCGAGCAGATCGACTTTATCGACGAAATGCCCGAGTATGACCTTGCCATGTATACCAACAAGAAAATGAAGACCACCGCCGAGACCGCCAAGGAAGCGCTGGAAGCCATTCTGCCCGTACTGGAGGCCATTCCGGCCGACGGCTTCACCCGGGACGCGGTGCATGCTGCCCTGTTTGCTCTGATTGAGGAAAAAGGCGTGAAAAACGGCTTTATGCTGTGGCCTCTGCGTGTGGCGGTGTCCGGCAAGCAGTTCACCCCCGGCGGCGGCATCGAGCTGGCCGCTGTGCTGGGCAAGGAAAAAGCGGTCGCCCGTGTCAAAGCCGCCATCCAGCGCCTGTAAAGGCTATCTCCCTGTCACATCGGCAAAACGGAGATAATTGTAAAAAATTACCAAATTTAACAAGTCCCCGGCATGAAGAGACAAAATCTTCTGCCGGGGACTTTTATAATTGTGGGTACCCTGCCATAGATATGCGGCCCGCGCGCGGTTTATGCCTTTCTTCGGGAAAGCGCCCCGCCCGGGCGGGAAAAGAAAGCGGGCAGATCCGGCGCACACCGTCCAACGCCGTGCCGGAAAAGCCCGGAAGGAAAGAATGGTGACCCACATGTCCGTCAAACTCCGTGAAAGGCCCGTGGTGCGAAAGGCGATGCGCACGGGCGTGCCCCAACGCCTTCTGCCTCTCGCGTTCCAGCTTTGCGCCGCATTGC
>OJSJ01001253.1_pt1 | contig 19825 bp, 9 predicted proteins | sample 1599381 | NCBI WGS metagenome assembly OJSJ01 (sample SAMN04168658, study PRJEB22393) | human gut metagenome | biome: human gut microbiome; feature: stool | host: Homo sapiens | collected 2014-03-24 | reverse complement strand
AATAAATAATAAATAGAATAATACTCTTTTCCTTGTTGAACTAAAAACAGCACCTCTGAAAGTCTATTCAGGGTGCTGTTTTCTTATATCTTATTTCCTCTTCTGACAGGTTTATTTTTCTTGCATAAAGATCTCTACTTAATTCCAGTTATTCTTCGTATCATTCGATACTTTTTCACTGGAAGTAGAACGTCCTTGTTCCACATATTGCTTCATAGTCCGCTTCATCTCTTTCACCTCATTTTCGTAACGCTTATCACCAATAATGTTTTCTTTTTCTAACCAAAGGGACAGTTATTAAGTAATTCTTCTTTTCCATAGTATTATCAATTATCTGGAAAAACAAAATTGAGAAGTTTGTGGAAAAAGAAGGAAAATGATAACCAATAAAGAACAAAATAAGGTATATATGATACTAAACAGACATATAACGTTTTTGTGAACTTTTGTTTTACTGTGAATAGTTTTTTTCGTTTATTGAACAATTCGTTTTCTATTTTTAGGCCAATATATTCTAACTTTGTATTTTAGTTAAAAAAACTACTGAGATGAAAAACCAACGAATTACTTTTCTTCTTTCTTTTTGCTTATCATTAGCAATAGCATGGGGAGAAACACCTCCTGCTAAAACTGTATTTGCGCAATACATGAACCAAGCCCAGACATTTGCCAACAACTTTCCACGGGAAAAAGCGTATTTACATTTTGACAACACGAGTTATTATGTCGGAGATACGATCTGGTTTAAGGCTTATGTCACTCTTGCCGAACAACAGATTTTCAGTCAGATCAGCCGTCCTCTGTATGTAGAACTGGTGGATCAGACAGGACATATAGCAGATAAACAAATCATCAAACTGACGCAGGGAGAAGGAAACGGACAATTCGTTCTTCCCCGTTCCATGTTATCCGGCTATTATGAGGTACGTGCCTATACCCGCTGGATGCTAGCTTTCAACGAACCGCAGTATTTCTCACGTACTTTCCCTATTTATCAACTTGCGAATAGTGATAAGCTGGAACGTAGTATCACAACTTACGAACTTAGTCCGTCGATGGAAAACCGTCCGTCAAAAACAAAGGAGAAGTTGAGTGTGCGCTTTTTTCCTGAAGGAGGGCAATTAGTGGAAGGAGTGACTTCGCAAGTGGCTTTCAAGGCGGAGAGTAAAGATGAAGGGAATATAAAATTGTCGGGAACGATTTATACCAAAGAAGGAGCAGAAATCACTTCTTTCGAGACTTTACACGATGGAATGGGGCATTTTGAATATACGCCTTCTGCACAACCGGCTGTTGCCAAAGTCGATTTTCAAGGAAAGAAATATGAATTTACCCTTCCACAGGCGTTGCCTAACGGGTATGTGTTGAGTACTGTCAACAATGCCGGTGCCCTTTTGGTGAAAGTATCCTGCAATGCCGCTACTCCTCAAGATACATTGGCTGTATTTATCAGTCATCAGGGGCGGCCGTATGTTCATCAATTGATTAGTTGCCGGGCGGACGCACCACAGGAGTTCATTCTGCCTACCCGCAAACTACCGGCAGGCGTACTGCAAGTCAGCCTCATTAACCGGGCTGGTAATACGTTATGCGAGCGTTTTGTCTTTTCCAATCCACGTGCTCCTCTACAACTATCTGCAGAGGGCCTGAAAGAGGTGTATACTCCCTACGCTCCTATTCGTTGTGAGTTACAGGTAAAGAATGCCAAAGGAGAACCGATATCGGGAGATGTATCAGTCAGCATCCGGGATGCCGTCCGGTCAGATTATCTGGAGTATGACAATAACATCTTCACTGATTTGCTGTTAACATCTGATTTAAAAGGATATATCCATCAGCCCGGTTATTATTTTGCATCGCCGTCTCCCCGGAAGCAAACGGAACTGGATATATTATTAATGGTGCATGGATGGCGTAAATATGACATGAGCCAAGCCATTTCTACTGCTCCTTTCACTCCGTTGCAGTTACCGGAAGCTCAATTAGTGTTGAACGGACAGGTTAAATCAACGATCCTCAAAAATAAACTGAAAGATATAGCGCTTAGTGTGATAGTGAAGAAAGATGACCAATTTATCACTGGAGGAACCGTGACCGATGAAAACGGTCGTTTCACCATTCCGGTGGAAGATTTTGAAGGAACGACAGAAGCGGTGATCCAAACCCGGAAAGTCGGTAAAGAACGCAACAAGGATGCATCCATCCTGATCGACCGTAATTTCTCACCTGCTCCCCGGGCCTATGGTTACAAGGAGCTTCATCCTGAATGGAAGGACTTGACCCACTGGCAACAAAAAGCCGAGAATTTTGATTCTCTATACATGGATTCTATCCGGAAAGTAGAAGGACTTTATGTATTAGATGAAGTGGAAATCAAAAGCAAACGCCGGCAAGAAAGTAATATGGCTACTAAAATCAATGAGAAAAGCATCGACGCTTATTACGATGTACGCCGCTCGGTAGATTTATTACGTGACAATGGGAAGATTGTCACAACTATTCCGGAATTAATGGAAAAGTTGAGTCCGCAATTCGATTGGGATCGTAGCAATGACAAGCTTACTTATCGGCAGAAACCGATCTGCTATATCATGGATAACCACATTTTATCCGAGACAGAGACTCAAATGATGTTGACCGAAGTGGATGGATTGGCTTCTATCATCATCAGCAAAGGAACAGGAGGCATTGATGACGAGATTATCCAAAACACCAAAATGTCCGAAGTTACGGATAGTACAGGAGTGGATATCAGCAAACTGGATAAATACAGTGTTTTCTATCTGATTCCCCTACCCAGACGTGATGTATTGAACAAAAGTCAGACTGCCGTACTTGGTACCCGGCAAACGGTCATTCAGGGATATACTCATGCACTGGAATATTATTCACCTGCCTACCCGACCAAAGAATTGTATATGGACAAAGTGGATAAAAGACGGACGCTCTACTGGAATCCGTCTGTACGGACAGATGAAAATGGAAAAGTTGTGATTGAATGTTACAATAACCAATATTCCACTCCGGTGATTATTCAGGCGGAAACGATGAGTAAGGATGGGCAAATAGGAAGTATGAAGTATTCTACAATCGGGCAAGCGGAGCAATAGTTCTTGTTGTAGGATAAATAACCCAATATTCAAATATTATTAATGGGGATGAAGTTATTCCTGATCCGGAATCCTTCATCCCCATTATTCTTTCAATATTTCTATTCATTCCGTTTTAAATGGAATGACAGTTATTTCTTTTTTTGTCCCGGGTAAGGTTCTACCATGCAACGCTTCGCCCATGCTTCGTATGCTTTTGACATTTCTGCCACCTTCTCCGGATATTTAGCAGCCAGATCATGTTGCTCGCTCCGATCTTCATTCAAATTGTACAATTCCCATTGAGAGTTATTCTTGGGGCGAACTAATTTCCAGCCATCATTGGAAAGGAAAGCACGTTCGTTGAAGTGTTCAAAGCCCAGATAGTCGTGTCCCTTGCGATGTCCGGTCTTGAAGATAGGAAGTAAGCTCTTTCCTTCCATTGGAAGAATATCATGTCCTTTATAGGTAGTTGGATATTCAGCATCCGCTAAATCGACACAAGTAGCCATGATGTCCATCACATGACCTATTTCAGATGTCATGCCACCCACGTTCTTTTTAATTCCTTTCGGCCAATGAGCAATCATCGGAGTACAGATTCCTCCCTCATAAGATTTAGCTTTCCAAAAGCGGAATGGAGTATTCGCTACATTAGACCAACGGGCTCCCAATGAAGCGTATGTAGTCTGTGGTCCAGGCAATACTTGTTTATTACGCGGGTAAATGATTTTCTTTCCATCACGAGTCATATCCGGACGGTCATTCTCTCCACCAGACATATTCTGGCAGTCTTCGTTACTACAACCATTATCAGAAAGGAAAAGAATCAGTGTATTGTCAAACTGTCCGGTCTTTTCCAAGGCTTCGATAATTTGTCCGATTCCCTGGTCTACACGGTCGATCATGGCAGCATGAACAGCCATCGCACGGGCATCCCATTCTGCGTGCGGGTTATCTTCCCATTTGTCATGGAACTGACGTTCGGACAAGAAGTTATCCATTCCCGGAAAAATCCCCAACTGCTTCTGACGTTCGTAACGGGCGTTACGGATAGCTTCCCAACCAACTTTATAGGTGTCTTTGTACTTCTCAATATCTTCAGGAAGTGCATGTAGCGGCCAGTGTGGTGCTGTATAAGCCAAGTACATAAAGAATGGTTTATCATCCTTTGCATATTCTTCTACCTCTTGCACAGCGCGGTCAGAAAGAGCTTGGGTTATATAATATCCTTTGGGTACTTCTTTTATAGGCACTTCACCTTCTACCAGGCTGAACGGATCAAAGTAATCCACCACTCCATAAATTACTCCATAGTGAGAATCAAACCCACGATTGACGGGATAATGACATAAATCAGAGAATGTATCATGGAAGACACGGTGTGCCAACCATTCGCGTTGGTCTTTACGGAGTGGAGTCTCTGCAACATGCCATTTTCCAACCATACTGGTGGTATATCCTGCTTCTTTCAACACCTCGGCAATAGTAACGGCATTGCGTGAGAGTGTTCCGCGATAGCCCGGCAAGTGAGCATCAAAGGTCATTCGTCCAATTCCGGCTTGGTGCTGATAAAGTCCCGTCAACAGGGAAGCACGAGTCGGGCAACTACGACTTGCATTATAGAAATGATTAAAGCGTACTCCTTCTTGTGCCAGTTTATCCAAATTAGGAGTATGAATCTCGCTACCATAGCATCCCAGATCGGAATAGCCAAGGTCATCTGCAAGAATTACCAAGATATTAGGACGTTTGTCCGATTTCTTGCCTTTCGCCTCTGCTGCAGAATGGCCAGCAACCATCAAGGCGGTCGGTAATAGTAATAATTTAGAATTCATAAGTTTAATATTGGTTTATAATTTGTTTTTCACTGTATTACTCTTTTCCTTTGTCTTTGTTTTCCTCAAACCATTTACATACTTTCTTGCTCAACTTAGCTACGACTTGCGGATGCGACTGCGCCACATCGTTTTTCTCGAATTTGTCTTTTTCAATATCGTACAGCTGTGCATCGCTTCCATCACTATTTATCAATAGTTTCCAGTTGCCACTGCGTATAGCCAGATGAGGACTTCTGTCGTTTGCATTTCCCGGTTTCTTAAAGAATTGGTTTCTACCGAAATCCCACATCAGGTCTGTTTTACGTTTAGCTTTCGATTTACCCAGAAGAACTTTATCATAATTTTGTCCGTCTCCCTGATAACCTTTCTCTGTTTCAATTCCGGCTATCGCACATAAAGAGGGATATAAATCGACTGCACACAGTACGCTTTCATTATTCACTTGTCCAGCCTTTATTCTCTTGGGGTATTTTATAAGGAACGGCATGCGAATTCCACCTTCATAAAGGCTATTCTTCGTTCCTCTTAAATAGGCAGCACGAGCGGATTGGAAACTGGGTGCCGGTCCGTTGTCACTAGTGAAAATCACGATTGTATTTTCCGATAATCCCATATCATCCAGTGCTTTGATAAAACGTCCGATTTGTTTGTCCATTTCAGCAAGAACAGGGATGAAGGCTTCTTCCGTGTTCCAGCTTTTGTTATCCTTTTGCTTAAATTCCGGTACCCAAGGGGTATGCATATCATCCGGCCAGAGATTCAAAAAGAAAGGCTGGTCTTTATGACGTTTGACAAAGTCAATACTCTTATTTACAAAGTATTCGGTACGTCTCCAGCGTTTTACACTGTCTTTAGCCGACCATATCCAGTTCGTAGCAGTAATTGCCGGTTCCGGATCCGGACTTTCATACGTTGATATATATTCGTCAAAACCATAATTCTTAATAGAAGGTGCATTGTGCACGTCGCGTCCGCCTCCCATGTGCCATTTACCTATATGCCCGGTAGCGTAACCTGCATTTTGGAAAGCACGTGCCATGGAAGGATTCTTGTCACTCAAAAAGTTACGCTGTTCACACTTCTTGTTGCTGGCTTTATTATTTAAAAAGGTATTAATTCCCACTTCAATCGGGAATTTGCCTGTTGTCAATCCGCAACGTGAAGGTGAGCTGACCGGTGCGGATGAATAATACTGATTGAATAACAATCCGTCCTGCGCTATCTTATCAATATTCGGAGTAGGAACAAACTTACCTCCATAACAACCGATATCTCCGATTCCCATATCATCTACATAGATGACGACCACATTGGGTTTTGTCTCTGCCTGCATACTGGCCACGGGTAATAAAGCTCCCAACCAAGGCAAATGTTTTTTGATGTTCATAATTATTCTGATTTAATTAACTATGCTTTTTGTCGGTTTCGTGTGACTGACTTACAGAACAAAAGTAAGTAAGTTTTTTAAGAGAAAGGGAAAAATACAAATCAATAAAGGAAAAAAACAGGTAAACAAAGATGAGGAACAGCTAATCTGAACCCATATATAAACAAAATAGGGAAGATATTATTCCTATATCTTCCCTATCTCCACTCATTTATAAGATTACCATTCTATTTGCTGGTCTTCGTCCGGAATCTGTGTATTGATATTCCGTTGTAGCGTCATGCTTCCTTCCACTCTATATTTGATAGGGATAACTTCCGTATCACTTCCACCATAGGTAAAATCCTGGAAATCATATTCAAACATGATTTGAACATAACGACGTTCCAAATAAGGGCGTGTAGCATCCATAATCGATGTACTACTATAGATAGGTGTTCCTATTAATTCAAATTCCATTTCATTATTGGGATCGTCCGGCTTCATATCCAATGTTCCATCTTCTCTGAAGTGTACATTGATTTTGTACTTCTTACGTATGTCTTTATCCATATCCTCATTAATCAGACCGGCATAAAAGAATACGGAATTGTTATCTATCACATATCCTGTACGCTTGTTCGTCGTTCTTGCATTCGTATCAGGCTTACCATTTATATAAGTGTACACTTTCATGGAAGAAGCCGTGTACGAACCGGAATAATCATTAAAAGGTACTACCTTCAACAAAGCTTTTGCATAGTTCTTACGTGGATGACTTTGATAATCATAGGCTCCATCATCAACAATGGTTAACGGTAAAACCCATTTCTCCAACATATCAATGCCTTGTAGATTAAAATCTATATTCAATTGCTCTACACACGAACCGGCTGGAATATGTACCGTTTCGGGAAATTCGTATTTATCTTCCTCCATTTCCGTATACCATAATTCCGGACGATAAAGACTAAAACGCTCAATATTCAGTGTTTCCAGCGTATCCTTATCCACTGCTATACGTATATCTCTGTCTTGTCCATTCACTGTAGAGCCACTGACAATGATAGGTAGCTGATAAGTCACCTTTCCATTGTCCTTATATCTTACATAGATAGTAGTAACACCATCGCCTCCTGAAGCGATAGGTGCTTTGAAAGATACGTATTGTTCATACTGCTCATCTTCCCACTCATTATTACAAGCGGCTCCCAAGACGATGACAGCCAATAAACTTAAATAAATATATATATTCTTCATATCATATTCTTATTAGGAGATTAATCATTGTACGTCCATCCCGGGTTCTGCGTTAACCGTTTATTACGCTTCAACTCATCGTGGCTAATAGGCCAGAAATAAAGCTTACGCGAAAATGCAGTAGGTAAATCTGCAATTTCAATCGGAGTATAGAACTGTTCTCTTTGCTCCTTTGTATCCGACATATAGAAATTACATCCGTAATTTTTCTTGGATTCTTCCACTTCTGCATCTTTCCATCTACGCAAATCGAAATAGCGCTGTCCTTCGGCCATAAGCTCAATTTGACGTTCACGTTTCAATTTTTTGCGAAATGCATCCCGATCCTGATACTCCGACATTGTATAATCAGGCACACCTGCACGGCGACGTACTTGCCTGATACCTTTTTTCATTTCATTAATATCACGGCTAACGGAATAAGTAGTAGATCCATCCCATGACGAAATGTCGTATGAGGAACCGTCTTCCAGTTCATTCAGTGCTTCAGCATAAATCAACAGGATTTCGGCAAAACGAATGGCAGGCTCTGCTTTCGCTTTGATTTCCTTACGATTCGTATCATCCGGATGTACATACTTCATAATACCGATCCCAGAGCGTAAATAGACACCAGTACCAGAGAAACCGTCTGTATTGATACCATAATAATAGTTAACTTGTTTCTCAACGTCATTCTTATAGTCTGTTGTCTCTGCATTTTTCAATAAGGGCCACACGCAACCATTAAATGAAACAGAAGCATAGAAACGCGGCTCTCTATTCGCATATTCCTTATATACGCCTTCTTTTAGTTGAGGATATGTACCTGCCTCAACCTCCTTTTTAGTAACAAAACGTGTACCGGAAGGGTACTCTTCTTTAAAATGTTCTCTACTGAATTCGTCTCCGTTTGCCATATAATAAGCGTCACACATCTTTTGTGTCATACCATAAGCATTGCTTCCTCCACCCAAGGTTTTCGGCATCTGAAGTTTCACCATTTCAGCAATACTATTAGCTCCTTGGTTACGCCCACGGCTGAAAATCAATTCCGGATTCTGGTACATCGCTAACGAACCATTGAAAACTGCCCGGTAGGATTCATAAGGGTCTATATCACTATAACCACCTTCATTCCATGTCTTTGTAGAGAAGTCACCATCCTGATAAGGGGGAATAGTAGCAGGATATCCGGGTTCAGCAATGTTAGTCGCTTTTTTGTGGTAGAGTTCATAACGATGACCGTTATTTTCTCCAGGGAGTTCCATTACATCTCTTGCCGCAGCAGCTGCTCTTGCCCATTTATATTCATTGTATTCCTGGGACATCAGGCAATTTCCTTCATAGTCTACCAAATCAGAGAACTTATCCGGATCCCCCGGGCGGGGATTATTGATAGGACTCGCTGAATATACCAATGCTCTGGCACGAGCCGCCAATGCTGCTCCTCGCGTGGGACGTGCCACCTGATTAATAGCCCGGGTCAGAGGCAAATCCTTGGCTGCCAGGCGCATCTCCGATTCAATATATTCCACACATTCATCATACGAACTACGTTGAATTGCCAAATCATCATAATCGGAAGTATAGTCAAGCCCCTCATCTGGTAATAAAGGTATAGGACCATATTTACGTAATAATAACCAATAATAGTAAGCACGAACAAAACGTGCTTGTGCTTTTAGGTCAGCTCTCTCCTCTTCAGTATATTTAGTATTCATATCAATATTTTGAATGAAGATAGACGCTTGACGAATACCTTTATAACTATCCCCCCACGAATGCCGATAACTCTCATCGTAAGTACCAGTCTTGAAAGTCTTATACGCATCAAGACTATTACCACCGAAGTAAATGTCATCGGCAAAATTAGTAATTGTATTAAGCATGTTAGATACTTCCAGATTGTATCCACCTAAATAGGAATAGGCATTCGCCAACCATTCTTCCGTAGATTCCTTGTCAGTAAAAACATCCTCCAAAGACCGGCGGTCTTTGAAATATTTGTCAGAGTCGAGTTTATCCGAACAAGCGACGGCAATCGCACTCAACATAATACCAATATACAGTTTATATATCTTTCTCATTTTTCATGCATTTAATTAGATATTCACAGTTAATCCTAAAGTAAATGTCTTAGCAAGCGGATATTTTTCTCCGTTAGAACTTCCCATTTCCGGATCCCATTCTTTAAATTTAGCAAATGTCAAGATGTTAGTACCAATGAAAAATACGCGTATCTTGTTAAACCGCATCTTGTTTATAATCGATTTCGGTAATGTATAACCTACTTCCAATGTTTTCAAGCGTAAATAAGAACCATCTCTGAGCCAATAAGTAGAAGCTCTATAGTTATTATCGTTCCCTCCATAACTAAGCCGAGGATACGCAGCATTAGGGTTTTCATTAGCCGGGATACCTAATGTGGCAGCTGTCTCCGCATCAACATAGCGATCTTTCACCAAATTCGTCAGGACATTTCCCCACTGGCTACCACTAAAGGCATATACAGTAGGACCATTAATAAAGAACGAAGATTTGCCTGCCCCTTGGAAGTGTGCATTGAAATCGAAGCCTTTCCACTGTGCAGAGATGCCAAAACCATAAATCAAGTTAGGCTTCGTTGTCGCCCCGATAGCTACCTCATCACTACCATTAATAATTCCGTCTCCATTGACATCCTTATATTTGATGTCACCCGGTTGCACCTTTCCCCAGTTAGTTTGCTGCGGACTATTACGTATATCATCATAATCTTTAAACAATCCCAAAGCTATTAATCCCTTTGCTTGATTAACCCTGTAACCAGCCTCTTTTTGATAAGGATAAACTGAATTTTCTTCATCCTTTTCCAATATCTCATTTTTGCTGTAAGTAAAATTACCACGAACAGTCAGATTGACCTTTCCTATCTTCTGCTTGTAAGCAAAGTTACCATCGAAACCTTTCGAACGGACACTTCCCACATTTGCTTTCGGGTTACTATTAACTCCCACAATACCCGGCAGATATTTACGTTCCATATAGATACCATCACGCTGTTCATGGAAATAGTCTACTGTAGCCGTAAATTTATCATTGAACAAGGATAGATCCACACCTGCATCGTGCTTGGTTGCAATTTCCCAAGTAACATTGTTGGAGGCCAATTGCGTATACATCATTCCCGTATATACATTGTCTGGAGAACCATAATCACTCCAGGTCCAACCACTTCCATCATCCTTAATTGTATACAAATAAGGGAAACGCACATCCATCTTATCATTACCAACCTTACCATAAGAGTAACGTAACTTGAACATATTCATCCATTTCAGATGTTTTTTAACAAGTTTCTCTTCTGCTATATTCCAAGCTAAAGAAAAGGCTGGAAAAAAACCGAAACGATGCCCGTCAGCAAAATTCTCCGAACCATTATAACCAAAATTAAAATCGGCAAAGTAGCGATAATTCCAGTTATAACTAGCACGTCCTGCCAAGCCCATATGACGTTTGGCAATGCCATTCTTTATATCTGTACCAATATCTACAGTAGTCCGATAAGCATCTTGGCTATATTTTAAAGTACCACCTACGTGATGCGCTTTGAATGCACGATTGTAGTGTAAAATTGCTTCTAAAAATTCAGTCCGGTTACCTGTTGAAATAGAGCTTTGAGTCATTTTTTCTTCGGTTCGCTGTTCTTTAAAAGTAATTTCCCCATCAGTATTTCGAAAACGTTCTGCGCGCCATGTTTGAGGCATTTTTTTACGGCTAATTTCGTTTGTGTTGTTAGTGTCGAAACCAAAACGACCTTCAAAACGCAATCCTTTAGTAATAAAATCCAGCTTCTGTTCTAAAGAAATATTAGTCTGAACCTTATTTTCCCAGATTTCAAAATATCCAGTTTGTGTTGCCAATACCCATGGATTGGAACGATCATCTTCTTTTCCAAATGCTGGTACATAACCATTGGAATACATTACTGGAATACTAATCGGACTTTGATTTATTAACGATGCCCATACATTTCCACCTTGTCCAGGAGCATTACGTTTCTTTAAAGAACCGGAAACACCGACTTTCACAAGAGTTGTTTTTGTGATGTCAATATCGGTATTCAAACGATAATTCCATCGTTGACTACCGGGATTGGTATTATAATCTTTACGAACTGCTTCATCTGTCTTATACATACCTTCTTCACTAATATAGCTAAGCGAAACAAAATAACGTGCTGTACTACCACCACCGTTCATATTTACATTAGCACGATAAGTCATTGCTCCATCTTTCAATAATACATCTTTCCAGTCTACATTCGGATATAAATCCGGGTCAAGTCCTAAACGTAGAATTTCCAATTCGTCATTCTGATAGATCGGTTCTTGATTACGAGTAATACGTGCTTCATTCATCATTCTAGCATGAGTGTACCCATCTACAAATTCCGGTGTGATAGTCCGTGTGTTATAAGATGTTTCCACTTTAGCACTGATATTGATTTTACCAGCTTTACCATGTTTTGTTGTAATCAATACTACACCATTAGCACCACGAGGACCGTAAATTGCTGTAGTAGAAGCATCCTTTAAAACAGTAAACGATTCAACATCCTCAATATTAATTTCATCGAGGCTACGCTCAAATCCATCTACTAACACTAAAGCCGAGTTATCAGCTCCGAAAGTAGAAATACCACGAATCCAGAATTCCGAAGTATTTTTTCCAGGCTGACCGGATGTCTGCATAGCTAGAACACCTGCCACATTACCAGCCAAAGCATTTGAAAGATTTGCTGTCGGATTTGCTTTCAGATCATTTACATTAACGGTAGTCACCGCTCCAGTCACTGTTAACTTCTTTTGTGCACCGGTTCCTGTAATAACGACTTCATCAAGCTCACTTGCTTCAGATTCCTTCATAATTACATTGACTACCTGCTGCCTTTTCACTAATACTTCCTGTTTATCAAAACCTATGTACGAGAATACTAGTCTTGAAAACTCTTCAATACTAATTTTATAACGTCCGTTAATATCCGTAATTGCTCCTAAGCCAGCCTGATCTTTTACTGTTACATTGACACCGACCAGTGGCTCTTTATTCGTATCCGTCACTACTCCCGTTACTTCAATTTTTTTCTGCGCAAAAGTGGCAACAGAAACCAGTAACAAACAAATGGTGATAAAATTCTTTATTTTCATGTGTTTTTTCTTTTATTCGGTTATTGTTCTCCCTCTTCCGGTTGACTCTCTTCCGGATGTTCTTCTGTCGCTTCAGGAATCTTTTCTAATGCTATCTTCCGGATACGATGATTGTTCACATCACCCACATAAAAAGTTTCTGTATCTTCATCATAAGCTAAAGCATAAGGATAATTAAAACGTGCTTCATCACGTAAATGGCCATCCACATATCCATTAGCATGTACATTCATTCCTGTGCTTCCTCTTCCAGCAAAAGTAGAGACTACTCCATCCGGAGTCAATTTACGTATACAGTGATTATTACGATCCGTAAAATAGAAGTCATAACAATCCTCTTTATTCGCATCCTCATACTCTTTGTTAAATACGAAGACTCCCTGTCCGGGTTTATTCAAGCGTGCTTTTGTTCCTGCCAAATCTTTATAATCTGCTTGTCCGGGTTGTCCACAAACGATATACGGAGTTGTAAGCCGCTTGTTAACTCTGTCATAATTTGAACGGAGAATATAGTGCTGATTCTGTACCATCATATAAACATAATCACCAGATGGATGAACGATAAAGTTAAATTCCCAGTTGGCATCCTGAATCGTAAACAGTTCTTCTGCATGAGCTTTATTATCATTTGCCCCCCATTGGTAAAAATCATATCTGAGCACAGCCCCTGAACCAAAGAAATTATAGTATAATTCACCATTTTCCGGGTGTATCATTGAGTTCTGACACCCTCTACTTGTGGTCAGACGTTTTACTACAGGATTCTGGAAATCTGTAACATCAACCATATCATTATCCTGGTTACGGATTAACATAATATTACTTGCAGCATTATCAGCTCCTTTTGAGCATGCTATAATCATAGTATCTTTACTTAAAGTCCATGACATGCTACGCAAGCGGTCGGCTCCTTCCGAACTACCGGTTATTCCAGTGTATATTCTTTCATTTTTCAAATCCAATATACGCATCGGCTTACCATTACCATTATTTTCTGCATCCTGAGTTAAATACAGGATATCGTGGTTTTTCGGATCAAATTCGAACCATGCAGGAAAATCTATTTTACCACAGTCACTAAAAGGACCTTCCTTTATAATTTCTCCATTACCCTTCTCATCTACATATCCACATAAAGTTGATACGACCTTTTGTGGAACATATTTATATTTTGATGATACTATAACATCCTGTTCACCGACTTTTACTTCAATAGTTCCTTCGTAACATTGTTGCGGGGTAATACAGTACAAACTATTACCTTTCGCATTAATTACTTTTGCTTCTTTCCCGCCTATTTTTACAAAGACAATAGAGGAATCAGTACCGAAATTACTACCGTAAATAATCATTCGAGTGTTTGCTCCTCCTGCTTTGGGAGCAAAATCCGTCACAGTCACCGGTTGGCTGGGATCATAAGGTTCCGCAGACGCATCTTTATCATCTTTACAGCTACTGAAGCAAATCGTAAAGAGTAATAATAGAGCCATCCATTGAAATTCAATGATCTCATGTCTCATAGTTTTACATTTCATAATACACTAGATTTAAATTATTGATTATTCTGAACTTTATCCATTAATACTTTCATCCAGTATCCTCCGATCACCGAACGGGCTCTAAAACCGACCCACCTACCACTGTCAGTATGATGCCAGTCACTGATAGGTACACGAGACACTGTTTCATTGATGTATTTATAGACAGGATCAGAGAATTTCTGGAAAGTCTCCTTATCCGGAGACATAGCTGCCGTCCACATAATCCAGTCGGACTTGGTGTATTCTTTACGCGAATCCAAAGGAAGTCCATAAGGATTCTGTTTTGTCAAATAATAGTTAATTTCTTTCCTGATTACATTGTTAGGGAATAATTCCAGATCCCACAACTTATCCCAAACCATATTGTATTTTTGGCTCCAAGTGTTCTTACGGTCAAAAGCCAAACGGTAGTGGTCGCCTTCATTTGCCATTTCTTCCCACTTCACCGCCATTTTCTTGGCTGTCGCTGCATATTTATCTGCCACATCATTCAAACCGAGCATACGAGCCATTTCGCTGTATCCGGCTACACCCATAATTGCTTTCACTGAAAGATTGGCATTATGAGCCCAATGTCCGGCGAAGTCATCCGTGCAAAGTTGGTTTTCCGGGTCCTGTCCATACTCTACTAAATAATTAGTCCATGTCGTCAAAATGTCCCAATATTTCTTAGCATAATCGGCATTACCTTCAATTTTTGAAATAGCTGCAGTTAGAATCACCATATTACCACTTTCTTCAATCGGCATGTCACCACCATAAACTTGTCCATTAGCTATTGGATAAGTGCCAAGGTCATGTGCTGCAAAAGGTTTATTCCAACGCCCACTTGCACTATATTCGAAAATGCTAGTCATCATGGCTTTTTCCAAATCTGGATTATAAACGAGGAACAAAGGGGCGGACGGATAGGTCAGATCGACTGTATTGATACAACCATTACTGTTATTCTCTTTAGAGAACCACATCAGGTTACCTTCTTTGTCTGTGAAAAGTTTATGGGCAGAAATCACTTGACGATATGAAGCAGAACATATTTCTGCATATTTTTTACCACCTGCTTTTTCTGCATCGCTATAAATAAGTTCATCAAGTGCACGACAACGCTCCATAATGGATTGATAGTTATCTCTTAGTTTTTCGAAAGCATCAAAAATCGTCACTTTACCATCATGTTTCCAATATCCCATACGTTTCTCATACATATATTCAATGGAATAAATGTCATCATAACCGATCATCAAGAAACCATCTTTACCATCTTTGGTAACAGTTCCAAAATTATGTACATAAGCCATTGCAGGAGTATTTTCTTCCCGACGAGTAATCCATTTGCTTTTACTTGAAGCTAAAGTTCCATTTTTAACAAAAGCTTCCTTCATTCCGCTATAGTCACTCAAACTTATAGATTTTCCTGCTCCATTTACACTACCAAGATATACATATCCCCAGTCAGCACAAATCAAATCACCTTTACGATCACATATCGGCTGGTTGATGGTGCCAGCTTCTACATAACTAATACCATTTTTCGATAATGTACGTGCAATAGTAGGCTGAGTAGTCTCATTCACTGCTAATACCGGAGTCGTTTCTATATAGAATTGTACATCATGCTCTTTTTTATCAAGAGGACGCACACGATAGGAGATGTAGTTAATCGGAGTTGACAACAAATCCAAGTCATCTATCAATTGAGGCGCTGTAAATACAACATCTAATTCAACAGGTCCGCAGGTGAATGTATAGTAACTGGAGGTGGCTAGTACATCTACCGATTTCTGTACAGCCTCATTTTCAAATGTTACTGCATTTTTCTTTTCACGATATAAACCAAAATCCACATAAGATCCTCCTGTCGTGTTATGACAATGTGCTGCAATCACATTTTTACCATTACGAAGCTTCTTCTTGGCTTCGTCTGAAAGTTTTAGATTTACATTATTCTTCCATACGAGATCTGTAGCAACCAGTTTTTCTCCATTTAAATATAATTCGAATACATCGTCATGAGAATAAATAAGAAAAATATTCTCTGTTAAATCCAAATCATTTATTTCAAATGTACGTCGGATATAAATATCTGTATTATCTCCTTTCCATTCTGTGCGAACACGTGGCATATCACGGCTACCGAAAGCTGCTTTACCTTTTTTCCAACTACTATCATCAAACTGGAATTCTTGCCATCCATTTGCTGGTTGACTATTAGTATATGCAGCCTCCCAACGTTCCACATTTGTCATGGGAGCAATAGGTATTAGAGCTACTTGATCTTTACCCAGGAAACGATACACTTTACCATCTACGCGTAAAGCCCCTACTAATGGCTTCTTAGCTGTAGTCCAGTGTTCTGTACTTCCTTCCATTAATTTATCATAAGGAGACCAGATAGAGAAGTGAGGATCTGAAACAACGATAGGTACCGATGGAGTACGTAGCGCTACCTCTTTTACTGGTTTAAATAAGTTGCCGGTTTGAGCATTTGCGAATAAACCGACCGAAAAGGCCATTACTGTTAGTAGTTTCTTCATAAATATTTTCTAATTAATCTACAATTTTAAGGTTACCCATCTACAATCTTGTTTACCTATAAAGAAAAACAAACCCTACGTTTTCTTTTATTTCTCTTTTTACCTTCTTACTATTACCTTTTAAATGCAATCTTACCTTTCTTATCGCTATACCTAAATAATATATTAAAATCAGTACTGTCGAATATTTATAAATGCTAGAGGAAAAGTTTATATAGAATTGTGTGTTTCAGGTAGGACCCAGGATTCATACAAATCCATTTGTTTTTCCATAGCATTTTATTTGTAACGCTACAAAATAATGGAATTAATGCTAAATATTAGGAAAATCTGTGTTCAAGAAAGGACAAAATCTATTCTTTTTTCATGTTTCGAATGTTTTTAAAGTGCAAAATAACTCTCCTACAGTGTGATTTGAGTAGTTTTTTTCCTTTTTGAGCAATATTTATCCACTTTTTTAGATAGTACTATGCTTTTGGAGGTTCTAGCTTTTAACGATGAGATATTGCTCATTTCGGATAGCTTTTGTAACTTTGCAATACGAAAGCAATACAGATTTACTATCGCAAAATATACTCCATATATTAAACCAAAGTACGTCACTCGAGAGGGGACTACTGTCCTCTATGTTCGATATAACTACAATCGAACTAAGCGTACGCTCATCTCTACTGGATACAGTATTAAACCGGAACACTGGGATTCTAAAAAGAGATGGATTAAGCGCGCTTGTCCAAACTATGATGAAATTGATGCCTGCCTGATTAGAATAACGTCCAAGCTTGGAGAAATTCTTACATATGCTAAGATAAACGGAATAAGTCCAACCGTAGATTTTGTTTTACTTGAATTAAAAAAAAATAGAGAATATGAATTACGTCCTAATCGGGTAGATATATTTGACGCATTAGAAAGATATATTACAGAAAAAGCTCTTGTTGTTTCTGCAGACCAAATAAAAGACTACCGAACACTTCGTAAACATCTGATCGCTTTCAAAGAACATTCATCGCAGCCAATTACTTTTCATAACCTGAATCTTATATTTTACAATGAATTCATGGACTATTTATTTTATAAGGTTATAAAGCCCGATGGGAGTGTTGGCTTGCTCACTAATTCTGCAGGAAAAATTATACGTTTGTTAAAGGGATTTGTTAATTATCAAATAGATAAAGGAGTTATTCCTCCAATTGACTTGAAGCATTTTAAGGTCGTAGAAGAAGAAACTGATGCTATTTATTTAAGTGAAAAGGAACTTTCAACAATACACGAGTTAGACTTGTCAGATGATAAGCAATTGGAAGAGATTAGAGATGTTTTTATTACTGGGTGTTTTACAGGACTACGATATAGTGATCTCTCAACATTAAGTCCCGAACATATTGACTTAGATAATGAGATTATAAATCTCAAACAGAGAAAAGTGCATAAAGCTGTCATAATCCCTATGATCGATTATGTACCGGAAATACTCAAGAAGTACAACTATGATTTACCTAAAATTCCTAGATATATATTCAACGAAAGGGTTAAAGAATTAGGGCGAAGAGCAAAACTAAAACAGAAGATCGAAGTCGTTCGCAAGAAAGGGAAAGAACGGGAAAAGAGAGTCTATGAAAAATGGGAGATGATCTCTTCTCATACTTGCCGACGATCGTTTTGCACAAATATGTATTTATCCGGCTTTCCTGCCGGAGAACTTATGCGCATATCCGGGCATAAGAGTCCATCTGCATTCATGAGATATATAAAGGTTGATAATCTACAGGCTGCAAAAAGACTAAAAGAACTTCGAGCTAAACTTGCCAGGTAAAGATTGAAATATTTCATCTTAGTTATTTCAAATCATGTTCTATTTTTCATATATGCAGAAGAATTAAGATTCTATTGAATTGCTAAATAGAAAAAAGAAAGTCACATTTACATTATATATATTCCTTTTATTGAATATATATAGCATAATTCTTTATAAACATGTATTTTTTCCTACTATCGAAAACAAGTTTTGATATAATGAAACAAGTCGTTGGTTTAAAAGGAACATTTCCTACCTTTAAAAGAAACTACTTATTGGTTTAAAATAAACCACACTATGGACTCCTGAATGGGGTTCTAACATCTACTTTCCTTATTACCTTAAGCTATCACACAATAACATTTCTCTGCAAAATAGCATAAAAAGATAGATAAATCATTCCAGAAAGTTTTATTTACGTCGAATTCATTCAACAAGAGTAATTATTCAATCTATTTGATTTTTAATATCTTAAAATGTTGCTAGTTTTTATGTCATAAAAGAAATTACATGGATAAATGAAAAGAGAGAGAGGAAAAATATTCATTTTTTCAGATTAGTCCATTTCTCATCTTAGACTACCACTACATTTATCCATTAACTTTTTATTTATTAAAAGTCTGCTCATAAGTTAGAATTTTGTACTTTATTTAATAGCCATAACAACACAAAGACAATACAGAGCAAAGATAATCATCTGTATTTCAAACAATTGATAAATGGCAGTTTAGTCTGGACAGGACCCAGAGAACCAACTTTGTACAGATGATTTTGCAGGCCATTGGGCCCATAATGCCAATCTTTCTGTAAAAGCTATCATGGGAGTAGCTGGGTACAGCGAGATGGCTCGTATGCTTGGAATGAGTGATGTAGCCGAAAAATATGCAGCAATAGCTAAGAAAATGGCGGTGAAATGGGAGGAAATGGCAAATGAGGGCGACCACTATCGCTTGGCTTTCGACCGTAAGAATACCTGGAGCCAGAAGTATAATATGGTTTGGGACAAATTGTGGAACCTGAATTTATTTCCTAATAATGTAATTGGAAAAGAGCTCAATTATTATCTAACAAAACAGAATCCTTATGGACTCCCTTTGGATTCTCGTAAAGAATACACAAAATCCGACTGGATCATGTGGACGGCAGCTATGTCATCAGATAAGGAAACCTTCCAGAAATTCTCTGATCCTGTCTATAAATATATCAATGAAACAGTATCACGTGT
>OJSJ01001248.1_pt1 | contig 19876 bp, 17 predicted proteins | sample 1599381 | NCBI WGS metagenome assembly OJSJ01 (sample SAMN04168658, study PRJEB22393) | human gut metagenome | biome: human gut microbiome; feature: stool | host: Homo sapiens | collected 2014-03-24 | reverse complement strand
GGTCTCGTAACGAATGGTATCACAGATAAACAAAGAAAATCAATGACTTCTGTCGTATTTGACCACATATAATGTTGCAGTGTCCATATCCCATACGGCTAACGTCCATGTGGGGAAAGACGATGCGGCAGTTTTCTGAACGATTTTCTTCATGTCGGACACAACAGGAGTATACCCAAGTTGGAAAATGAAACAGAATGATAATACATTTGAAATTTAACGATACTGAGTCTAGGCAGTATCGGATTGTACATTGTGTTTTCGAGAGAAGCACAATGGGGTTCAAGAGGCTGTGAGTTCGATTCTCCCCACTCCGACCAAGAGCCAGCAGATTTATCTGCTGGCTTTTTTGCTGCAACAAAAGGCCGGGGCAGGGGAGAACCCTCTGTCCCGGCCTTTCTGCGCGATGCGGGGGCGTCAGCCCTCCATCTTGTGCTCCACGAAGTCGCCCACCATCTTGTCCAGCTGGCTCACGGCGTGCTCGGCACCCTTGGCGATCTTGCGGGCGGTGCGGCGCATCTGGCGCTGGCTCGTGTTGGTGGCCATGACGCCGGCGGCACCCAGTGCGGCACCGGCGGCCATGCCGATCAGGAGCGGGGCGGTGGAGCTTGTGTGTTCGTTTTTCATAGGAGGCACTCCCTTCGAATCAAAATTTTTGGGCTGCGAGGATAGTATTTCCGCCAAAGGATTCACTATACGCTTTTTTTGTGCAGGAAAATGTGGTATACTGTATGATATGCTGATAAACTGGGCCGGTTATGGGCTGGCTTGGTTTATGGGAAAAGGCATATTCTGCGAAGGAGGTTTCTTTTTTGCTGAAGATAACGGAACCGAAAAAAGTTCTCTGCATCCATGACCTTTCCGGTGTGGGGCGCTGCAGTCTGGCGGTCATCCTGCCGGTGCTCAGCGTCATGGGCGTCCAGCCGGTGGCACTGCCCACGGTGGTGCTCTCCACCCACACCGGCGGCTTCGGGACACCGGCCCGTCTGGACGGCTGCGCCTACGGCGAGGCCGCACTGGAACATTACCGGGAGCTGGGGCTGAGCTTCGACTGCATTTACACCGGCTACCTCGGAGGCGAGGAGCAGGCCGCGCTGGCCGAAAAGGCCTTTGACCTCTGGCCCTCGGCCTATAAGGTGGTAGACCCCGTGATGGGCGACAACGGCAAGGCTTACTCTACCGTGACCCCGGCCTTCATCGACCGGATGCGGCAGCTCTGCCGCCGGGCCGACCTCATCCTGCCCAACGCCACCGAGGCCGGCCTGCTGCTGGAAAAAGAGCTGCCCGCCCAGCTGGACGAGGAAAGCGCCCGGGCGCTGGCCGACGAGCTGGCGGCGTCGCTGACCCCCAACGTGGTGGTCACCGGCCTGCAGCTGGACAAGTACATCGCCTGCGCCGGTGCAGGCCGCGACCGCTTCGTGGTCAAGAAGCTGCATATTGCCCGCAGCTTCCCCGGCACGGGCGACCTCTACGGTGCGGTGCTCATCGGCTCGCTCATCCAGGGCAACGCCCTGAGCGCGGCGGCAGACAACGCGGCAGAGTTCGTGGCGCTGGCCATCCAGAAAACGCCCTGCGACCAGGACACCCGCTTCGGCGTCTGGTTCGAGCCGCTGCTGCCCCGCCTGTGTCCGATGCGGGAGGAGTAAACAGCGATGAGTGAAAAACCGACCCTGAACATCGTTCTGGTGGAGCCGCGCATCCCTCAGAACACCGGCAACGTGGCCCGCACCTGTGCCTGCACGGCCTGCCGCCTCCATCTGGTGGGGCCGATGGGCTTTGCCATCGACGACAAGAAGCTCAAGCACGCCGGGCTGGATTACTGGCACTATCTGGACATCAGCTATTACGACAGTCTGGATGACTTCTTCTCGAAGAACGATGGGCCTTTCTACTACTTTACGACCAAAGCGCCCCAGCGCTACACCGACATCGCCTACCCGGATGGGGCATACCTCGTGTTCGGGCGGGAAGATGCCGGTCTGCCGGAGGCGCTGCTGGCAGCCGATCAGGAGCACTGCATCCGGATGCCCATGCGGGACACCTGCCGCAGCCTGAACCTGTCCAACAGCGTCGCCGTGGGCGTATACGAGGTACTGCGCCAGTGGGACTTCCCGGAGCTGCTGGACCACGGCCACCTGCGAGACTACGAATGGAAATGAGGAACACTATGAGCAAAATCGCGATTTTGACCGACTCCTCCTGCGACATCCCGCAGGAGCTGGCCGAGAAATACGGCATCGACATTATGGGCTTCCACATCCTGCTGGACGACGAAGACATCGTGGAGCGTGAAAAGTACACCCCCGAGGAGTTCTACGACAAGATGCGCGCCGCCAAGGGCATCCCCTCCACGGCTGCCATCACCCCCATCCAGTTCTGTGAGAAATACTGCCAGTATGTGGATGAGGGCTACACCGATGTCATCCATGTCCCCATCAACCGCTCCGGCTCTTCCACCTACAACAACGCCGTCATGGCGCAGGGGATGCTGCGGGAGGAGCGCCCGGAACACCACCTGAACATCCATCTGCTCGACCCCCACACCTACTCGATGGTGTTCGGCTGGTATCTGTGCGAGATGGCCCGCAAGCTGCAGAATGGCGCGGAGCTCCGCCACGTCATCAGCGAGTTTGAGACCCAGATGAACAAGATGGAGGTCATCCTCGGACCCTACAGCCTCAAGCAGATGAAGAAGAGCGGCCGCATCTCTGCCGCCGCCGCGGTCATGGGCGAGCTGATGGGCATTCGTCCCATCATCACCCTCATCGACGGCAAGACCAGGGTGGAGAGCAAGGTGCGCGGCGACGACAAGGTCATCCCCGCCATGATCGACCTGTGCAAAAAGCGCACCGAGGGCGTGGAGGACTTCGATTATATGATCGGCCACACCTCCATCCCCCAGGCCGCTGAGCTGGAAAAAGCCTGCCGCAAAGCCTTCGGCAAGGCTCCGCTCGTCACCTTCAATCTGGGCGGCGTCGTCTCGGCCAACACCGGCCCCGACACCCTTGCGCTGGTCTATGTGGGCAAGCCCCGGGACTGAGCATATCACGGAAAGACTGCTGCTGTGCGGCAGTCTTTTTTCGTATCGCCGTTGCATTCCGGCCCAAACTATGGTATAATTCTTCACGCTGTGCCTGCGGGTACGGCTCCTTAAAGAGCAACTTAGGATTTTAGGCTCCCCGGCGTGTCTCGAACCATGCCGGGCCAAACCCACGGGGGCTGGCGGTCCCCGCGCGGTCAAAATCAAACCGCTGGAGTTATACGATGAAAAATCAGAACCTTTCCGTCCGTAAACTGGCCCGCTGCGGCATGGTCGCAGCCCTTTACGTCGTGCTCTGCATGGCACTGCAGCCGTTCTCTTACGGCGCTGTGCAGGTGCGTGTGGCCGAGGCGCTCTGCCTGCTGCCCGTGTTCGGTGCCGAGTACATTTTCGGCGTGGTGCTGGGCTGCTTCCTGGCAAACCTGCTGGGCTCCACCATCGTGGACGTCATCTTCGGCACTCTGGCCACCCTGCTGGCCTGCCTCGTGACCTACAAGCTGCGGAACATCCGCTTCAAGGGTCTGGCCCTTGCGGCCTCGCTGCCCCCGGTGGTCTTCAATGCCGTCATCATCGGCATCGAGATCGCGGTGATGTTCCCGGACCCCTCTTCCAGCGCACCCCTCTGGCTGGCCTGCGTCACCAACGGCATCTCCGTGGGCATCGGTGAGCTCATCAGCTGCACCGTGCTGGGCGTTCTGCTGGTCCGCATCATCGAGGCAAGCCCGGCGGTCAGGAAGGTCTTCGAGTCCTGAACTTGATCCCTTCCGGCGGGAGGGCCTGATCGAGCAGGCCCTCTGCCGGGGAATGAAAGGCTATTTTATCGGGTTGCTCGGCCTTTCGGACGATCGATATAGAACGGCGAAGCGCCGCACGGGAAACTGTGCGGCGTTTTTTCATAAAAGAAACGAAGGGACGATGATTCTACCGCCCGTCGGTTGCGCGGGAGGGTGCGGCCCGGTATAATAAGGCCAGAAAGGGGCGGCAGACGCCCGCAAGGAGGCAGAAGATATGTACGAACTGGATAAGGCCGCATTTGGCCGCTTTCTGGCCCAGCTGCGCAGAGAAAAGGGGATGACCCAGAAGGAGCTTGCCGCGACGCTGTACGTGTCCGACAAGGCCGTCAGCAAGTGGGAACGGGGACTGAGTGTGCCGGACATCTCGCTGTTGGTGCCGCTGGCCGAGCAGCTGAACGTGACGGTGGCCGAGCTTCTGCAGGGACGCCGGGTAGAGGAGGAGCGGCGCTTCACCCGCGAGGAGACCGAAGACCTCATCCGCAAGGCGCTGACCTTTTCGGCAGAGCCGCCGGAGCGCCGTCAGGCGCGGACGAAGAAGTATCTGCCGGTGTATGTCATCTGCTGTGTGCTGGGCGTCGCCGGAGCGCTGGCCGTCTGGGCGGCGGGACTGGCCGACATCGAGGGAGTGCTGGCTCTGCTCATCGTCGATGTGGTTTTCGGCGTCGTCTACGGGGCCTATGCCATGTTCTGGATGGCCGAGACCCTGCCCCGCTACTACGACGAGAACCGCATCTGCAACTTTGCACAGGGGGCGTTCCACATCCACATCCCGGGGGTGTACTACAACAACCGCAACTGGAAGCATATCCTGCGGGCGTTCCGGGTCTGGTCGATGGCGTCGATGGTGCTGGTGCCGCCCTGCACGGCGGGGGCTGTCCTGCTTGAACGCGCCACCGGCTGGCAGGTGTTGGGCGCGGTGCTGGTGGTGTATATCGCCTCGCTGTTCGGGGCGATCGTGATACCGGCGAAGAGGTTTGAGTGAGGGAGAGGCTTTCCTTCCCCTCTCTGAGACCCGCATATTATCTGGCCAAGTGACAAATTATCGACGATGCATCGGCAAGAAAGTCACTTGGCCAAGGTGGCCAAATGGGCGATGCTGACCAAGTGACTCACTTGGCCAATGGGGGTCACTTGGCCAAACTGGCCAACTGGCAAAATATAACGTAACTATATTATTAAATGGTCACTTGGCCACATAATTTACTACAGTATACAGGAGAAACATACATGCTCAAGGATTCACAGCTCGACCTCTGCGGACGGGTGGATTTTGCCCGCACGACACCGCTGCTGGCGCGGGACGAGGCGTTCTCGTTTGCCTGCGCAGGCTGCGGCGGCTGCTGCCGGGGGCGGGAGGACATCGTGCTGTCGGGCTTCGACCTCTGGCGAATCGCGGGCCGGCTGCGCCTGCCGCCCCAGACCGTGGCCCGGGCCTTCTGCCGCGCGTCCATCGGGCAGGTGAGCCATCTGCCGGTGCTGCGGCTGGCCCCCGTGAAGGAGGAGCGGAACAACTGCCCCTTCCTCACCGAGAACCACTGCGCCATCCACGACGCCGAACCGCTGGTCTGCGCCCTCTACCCGCTGGCGCAGGAGATCAGCAGGGAAGGGGAGGTGAGCTATTTTTTGCAGCCCACCGGCTGCGGAGGGCGTGTCATCGAAGCCAAAGTGGAGGACTATCTGGCCCGCTACGACGTCCCTGCCCGGGAAAAGACCGACGTCCGCTGGGCGCAGACCTGCATGGACCTGGAAGACGTGGTGGAGCCGCTGGACGCCGCCCTCGAGCCGCCCCTGCGCCGCCGGATGCAGGCGAAGCTCTGGCAGGCACTCTATTTTAAGTTCGACTATGAGAAAGAGTACCTCCCTCAGCTGGAAGAAAACCTCGTCTGGCTGGGCGCAGAGCTGCAAAAACTGACGGACTATCAGCAGAGAAGAAACGCCTATCGAAAAAAGTGATAGATGTATTCATTTTAATAGATAATTAGAGCCGAAACGGCGTTGCCATCGGAGGGAAATCGTGATATACTTCACGAGTGTAAAGCAGAGGCTCTCTGCTGGACATTCAAATGCTTTTCGGCGCGGCGTCCTGCTGCCGCGTATATGGAAAAATGAGGGAGTAATCATTATGCATAAAATCACTCGTCGTTCGTTTCTGGCTGCTGCCGCTGTCTGCGGCGCTGCTGCTGCCCTGACCGCCTGCGGCGGCTCTTCTGCATCCTCCACGGCTGCTTCTTCTGTGGCATCTTCTGCCGCAGCCGGCTCCGCTGCCGCTTCCGGCGACACCTACACCATCGGCATCTGCCAGCTGGTGCAGCACGCCGCTCTGGACGCTGCAACGCAGGGCTTTGAGGACGCTCTGACCGCAGAGTTCGGCGACAACGTGAAGTTCGACTTCCAGAACGCACAGGGTGACTCCGCTACCTGCGCCACCATCGCCAACGGCTTCGTTTCCTCCGGCGTTGACCTCATCATGGCAAACGCCACCCCCGCTCTGCAGGCTGCACAGTCTGCCACCAACGAGATCCCCGTTCTGGGTACCTCTGTCACCGAGTACGGCGTGGCTCTGGGCCTGACCGACTTCTCCGGCACCGTCGGCGGCAACATCTCCGGCACCTCTGATCTGGCTCCGCTGGACCAGCAGGCTGATATGATCGTGGAGTGGATGCCCGACGCCAAGAAGGTCGGCCTGCTGTACTGCTCCGCTGAGGCCAACAGCCAGTATCAGGTGGACGAGGTCCAGAAGTATCTGGAGGCCAAGGGCGTCACCGCGACCCAGTACGCTTTCTCCGACTCCAACGACCTGTCTTCCGTCTGCCAGAAGGCCGCTGACGAGAACGACGCTCTGTATGTCCCCACCGACAACACCGTCGCTGCCAACACCGGCATCGTGGACGGCATCTGCCGCCCGGCCAAAAAGCCCGTCTTCGCCGGTGAGGAGGGCATCTGCTCCGGCTGCGGCGTGGCCACCCTGTCCATCAGCTACTACGACCTGGGCTACACCACCGGTGAGATGGCCGTCAAGATCCTGAAGGGCGAGTCCAATGTCTCCGATATGCCCATCGAGTACACCGATGTGACCAAGAAGTACAACAAGACCATCTGCGACGACCTGGGCCTGACCGCTCCCGAAGGCTATGAGGCCATCGAGGGCTGATAAGGGATAACCTCTCAGTCTGCCTTCGGCAGACAGCTCCCCTACCGAGGGGAGCCTCTGGCGAAGAGGAAAAGCTTTACGGAATGCCAAGGCCTCCCCTCGATAGGGGAGGTGGCACGGCGGAGCCGTGACGGAGAGGTTTAACTACTAAAAAAACAGCGGAGAAGAGCGGTTTTCTTGCCCTTCTCCGCTTTCCCGTATCAAACGGGTCTATAAAAAAGTGTAATTTAGGAGGAATCATTTTGGAAATGCTTGCAAGACTGGCGAACCTGCCCGGTGCTCTGCCGGGTGCGTGCGCACAGGGCCTCATCTGGGGCATCATGGCCATCGGCGTTTATCTCACCTACCGCATCCTTGATGTGGCGGACCTGACCGTGGACGGCTCCTTCGGCACCGGCGGCGCAGTCTGCGTCATGTGCCTGCTCTCGGGCCAGAACGTCTGGGTGTCCCTGCTGGCTGCCGTGCTGGCGGGCCTCGCCACCGGCCTTGTCACCGGCCTGCTCCACACCTTTATGGGCATCCCGGCCATCCTGTCCGGCATCCTGACTCAGCTGGCCCTCTACTCCATCAACCTGAAGATCATGGGCAAGGCCAACCAGTCCATCAACGTGGACAAGTATGACCTGCTCATCTCCCTGCGCTGGGTCAAGGAGTTCGCGCTCCACAACCCCATCATCATGGTCATTCTGGTGTCGGCTGTGGTCATCGCCGTGCTGTACTGGTTCTTCGGCACCGAGCTGGGCTGCGGCATCCGCGCCACCGGCTCCAACCCCGCCATGTCCCGCGCACAGGGCATCAACACCAACTTCAACATCGTGCTGGGGCTGGCTGTCTCCAACGCTCTGGTGGCGCTGTCCGGCGCTCTGCTGAGCCAGTATCAGGGCTTTGCGGATGTCGGCATGGGCCGCGGCGCCATCGTCATCGGTCTGGCAGCTGTCATCATCGGTGAGGCTGTGTTTGGCCGCATCTTCCACAACTTCGCCCTCAAGATGGTGTCTGTCTCTCTGGGTGCCATCATCTACTACATCGTCATCCAGCTGGTGCTGACCCTCGGCTTTGACGCGAACCTGTTAAAGCTGCTGAGCGCATCCGTTGTGGCTGTCTTCCTCGCCGTGCCGTACTGGAAGGGCAGATATTTCGCAAAGCCTGCGGCCAAAAAGGCAAACAAGGAGGGCGCAAACAATGCTTGAGATACAAAATGTTTCCAAGACCTTCAACGCAGGCACCGTCAACGAGAAGACGGCCCTGAACGGCCTGAACCTGAAGCTGAATGAGGGCGACTTCGTCACCGTCATCGGCGGCAACGGTGCAGGCAAGTCCACCATGCTGAACGCCGTCGCCGGCGTCTGGCCCGTGGACTGCGGCAAGATCATCATCGACGGCGTGGACGTCACCCGTCTGAGCGAGCATCAGCGCGCCGCCTACATTGGCCGCGTCTTTCAGGACCCCATGACCGGCACTGCCGCCACCATGCAGATCGAAGAGAACCTTGCCCTCGCCGCCCGCCGCGGCAAGCCCCGTACCCTCCGCATCGGCATTACCAGGGCGGAGCGGGAGCAGTACCGTGAACTGCTCAAGAGTCTCGATCTGGGCCTCGAGAACCGTCTGACCGCCCGTGTGGGCCTGTTGTCCGGCGGCCAGCGTCAGGCGCTGACCCTGCTGATGGCCACCATGAACAAGCCCAAGCTCCTGCTGCTGGACGAGCACACCGCCGCCCTCGACCCCAAGACCGCCCTCAAGGTGCTGACCCTCTCGGCGAAGATCGTCGAGGAGAACCACCTGACCACCATGATGATCACCCACAACATGAAGGACGCCATCAAGTACGGCAACCGCCTCATCATGATGCACGAGGGTCACATCATCTACGACGTCTCCGGCGAGGAGAAGAAGAACCTGCAGGTCTCCGACCTGCTGGCAAAGTTCCAGATCGCCAGCGGCGGCGAGTTTGCGAATGACAGAATGATTTTGTCCTGATAAACCGCACTTCAAGCTCCTCCGAAAGGGGGAGCTTTTTGCTGCCTGACGGTATGGAAAGGCTCTCCCTTTGGGAGAGCTGGCGCGAAGCGCCTGAGAGGGCAAGGATGCCAGGAGGAAGCATAAACACAGCGATAGTATCGCTCTGACAAAGAGTCTGCTTATCGCTGCGCGCCGGCTCTTTCGTGCCGGGCTTGCCCTCTCCGTCATTGCTTCGCAATGCCACCTCTCCCATAGGGAGAGGCTTTCGAGCAGCGCTGACCCTATAAAATGCATAACCCTCCTTCCCGTCGGGCATACTGCCCAAAGGAAGGAGGGTCTTTTTGTGCAGACCTTTTATAAAATCTGTCTCATCCTCATGATCGTCGGCGGCATCAACTGGGGTCTTGTGGGCCTGTTCCAGTTCGACTTCGTCGGCTGGCTGCTGGGCGGCAGCGCGTCCATCTGGTCACGCATCGTGTTCACGCTGGTGGGTGTGGCCGCTGTCTGCGGCATCCCGGGCCTGTTCACGGACGAGACCGGGGAATAGAGACAAAAGAAAAAGGCTCTCATGCCGGCAGGAAATACGGCACGAGAGCCTTTTTGAAAACCTATAAAGAATCCCGCCCGGTCGTCTGCGGCAATCAAACCTACCCTTGCGGACAGGTGGGTGCTCTGTCTCCGGTTTCGCGCTTCCTCATCGAGCCTTCATGGTCGACCCATGACGGGGAGGTCTGCAATCCACCGACGAACTCCAAGCTCCCGTTGGATGATTAGTAGGATCATATAAACCGCAACAAATCGCGCCGGGCAGGAAGTCTTTGCTGAAAGATCACTCGATCTCGAACTGGTCGCTCAGACGCTTCTCGAACAGCTTGCTGACTTCCAGCAGGGTCTCATCGTCCTCGACCACGTCGAGATACTCGCCCTCGTCGTCCTCGCCGACGCTCAGGATGACCAGCTGGGCGTCCTCGTCCAGGTCTTCCTCGTTCTCGGCGTATTCGACAACGGCCAGGTAATGCACGCCCTTATGGTCCAGAGCGTCGATCACTTCAAACGTGACCTCATTGCCGTCCTCGTCCTCGAGGGTCATCAGGTCGGGCTGATATTCCTCTTCGGTCTCAGCGGCGGACTTGTTCATATCTTCTGCCATAAGTCACGTTCTCCTGTCAAATATCTAAAAAATGGGATAACTGTCACACCCTGCCCGCTCTGCTCCCTCTGAGCTGTGGGTTCCGGGTACGCCTATAGTGTAGCGTTTTTTTGCCCGCTCGTCAAGATGTTTTTCGCATAGAAATCCAATAACAAATTTTCACGCTTTTCCCTCTCGCTTCCCGGGGCGGAATGTGATATACTATAGCGATAGCTTTTGAAAAGCCATCTTTGCTATAATATATGGACAGGGAGGCCCGATCATGAGAGCCTTGAAAAAAATAATGGCGGCACTGGCCCTGACGGCAGTTCTGGCCGGGTGCAGTGCGGACAATATCCTCTCCAGCATCCAGGGCGGGAAGGCCGACACGGTGCAGACGGTCAGCCGCCCGGCTGTGGAGTCGGCAGAGCTGCAGTTCACCCACCCGGCGGCGGGGGACACCATCGCGGTGTTCGATACCTCGGCAGGCGTGTTCAAAGCAGTGCTCTTTTCCACCGAGGCCCCACAGGCCGTGCAGAATTTCACGACATTGGCTCAGCAGGGCTTTTACAACGGCCTGACCGTCACCCGGGTGGAGAAGGACTTCGTGGTGGAGGCCGGGCAGGGCGCGGACGGCAGAGGCACCACCATCTGGAACGGGAACCGTTTCTCCGCCGAGACCACCGATAAGCTCCACCACTATTCCGGCGCACTCTGTGCGGCAGCGGACGCCTCCGGCGACTGCGCCAGCGTCTTCTATGTCATGGAGACCCTGCCGGGCAGCAGCTCGGTGACGCAGGAGCTCATCGACCAGATGAACGCCGCCGGCTGGCGGGCCGACGTGGTGAGCGCCTACCAGACGGCGGGCGGCGCACCCTACCTCGACTACACCGACACCGTCTTCGGGCAGGTGTACGAAGGGATGGACGTGGTGGACACCATCGCCCAGACCGGCGTGGACGAAACTCAGCGCCCGACGGAGGCTGTCACCATCAACAGTGTGACCATCACGAAATTTGAATAAGAAGCTGCTTTTCCGCCCTCCGGGCGGTGGGATAGCTGAAAAAAAAAATCACCCGCCAACTGGCGGGTGATCTGCGTTTATGGGGAAAAGGGACAGGTCAGGTCGTCTTTACCTGCAGAGTGATGGCGATGTAGGTCTTCCCTTCATGGGTCGTGGCTGCTACGCCTACCTTGGTCCAGTTGCTGGAATGATTGAAATTCAAGTTAGAATCCTCATTGTTCTTGGTGATATAGCCAATGAGTTCTTCCAAGGTGGTGTTCTGATAATCGTATTGGGCGATGAGGGTCAGGGTGGAGTTTCTAGAATCAATATTTACTTTGTGGTAGACCCCGTATCCTCCAATGTAGCCCTTCAGTTCGGCTTCCAGATTGGCTTTGGCAATGTCCCGCATCTCATCGTCATTGGCCAGAGCCACGGCGCGGCCGTTGTTGATGGCCCGCATCACCTTGGCTTCGGCTTGGGCCTCCGGGCTGGAGGAGCCGCCGCCACCGCTGCAGGCGGTCAGGAGCAGAAGGGTCAGTGCACCGGCCAGAAGCAGGGCAGTCAGCTTTCTCAGTTTTGTCATGTGGGTCGCCTCCAATCGTTTTTGTTTTGGTGAGTCCAGTTGTTTTTTCTCATGAAGAAGCGTCCTCTCCGGCCATCTGGTCAGGGGGTTCTTCTACCCTCATTTTATCGGAGAAGAGCCGGTGCTGTCAAGCTGGAAAACTATACAAATTCGGCTCAGGAAAATTGTGAAAACAAACCGGAAAACGACGATTTTCTGTGGGCTTTGCAACAAACTGTCCGGACTTCGCAAAGAAACTTTGCCACAGGGGCGGCGGGGGCGTTCAGACCTCCCCCGGGTGCTCCTTCCGCCACTGGATGTAGTCGTCCAATATCACCGTCGCGCTCACCGAGTCGAGGATGCTTTTCCGCTTTGCGCCGAAGGTGCCGCTTTCGTCGAGGAGGTCAGCGGCAGCGCAGGTGGTCTGGCGCTCGTCCCACATCCGGACGGGCAGGCCGCTCCAGATCTCAACGGTCTTGGCCAGCTTGCGGCTCTTGCGGGCGCGCTCGCCCTCGGTGCCGTCCATGTTCAGCGGCAGGCCGATGACGATGAGCTCGGCTTCGATCTCCTTTGCCACCTCGCAGACCCTGGCGGCAACTTTGTCCCGGGCCTTGACGGTGATCTGGGGCGTGATGGGGGAAGTCAGGAACTCGGTGCGGTCGCAGGTGGCGAGGCCGGTGCGGCTGTCGCCGTAATCTACTGCTAAAATTTTCATGCAGGTGTCCTCTTTCTGAGATGATTTTTTCTTCATTGTACCACAGAATAGATGTCGCTGCAATTTTGTGGTACAATGATAGCTGATATTAAGTCTGAGCGCGAGGCCCGGTCTTTTGCGCCACAGTGGGCCTCAGGCGTCCAGCACGACCAAAACCGGCTTGCCAATGGCTCCCCCTTTGGGGGAGCTGTCACGCCGCGGCGTGACTGAGAGGGCAAGGACGCGGACAGCGAGACTCAGGCGCAGCGATGGTATCGCCCTGACAAAGGCTTCTGCTTATCGCTGTGCGGTGGTTCTGTCATGCCGGGCTAGCCCTCTCCGTCACCTTCGGTGACACCTCTCCCAAAGGGAGAGGCTTTTGGCTCCCACGATAAAAAACTGACCCAACGGAGAGATTCACCATGTTAAAACTACTTTTAGGCGGCTCCGGCAGCGGAAAGACCACCCTGCTGTACCAGCGCATCCGGGCGCGGGCCGAGGCGGGGGAGAAGAGCATCCTGCTGGTGCCGGAGCAGTTCACCTCGTCCACCGAGGGCCGCATCCACCGGGAGCTGGGCGACGCGCTGAGCGGACTGGTGGAGAGCTTTTCCTTCACCAGCCTCGCCGAGCATATCCTGTCGGCGGAGGGCGGCTCTGCCGTCCAGACCCTCAGCGACGCGGGCCGTGCCGTGCTGGTGCGCCGCGCCCTCGAGGAACTGCAGGACAACGTCCATTACTATTACCGCCACCGCCGCTCGGTCGCCTTCTGCCAGATGGCCGCCGAGACCATCGACGAGCTCAAGAGCGCGGGCCTCTCGGGCCGGCAGCTCTACGAGCTGGCGCAGGACTGCGGCACCGACAGCGCCAAGCTCAGTGAACTGGCCCTCATCTTTCAGGGCTACGAGACCCTGCTGGCCGGGACAGGCATGGACCCCTCCGACCGGCTGGAGCTGGCCGCATCCCGCCTCGAGGCCGCACTGGCCCGGGGCGAACTGCCGGAGTTCCTGCGGGACAGGGCCGTCTTTATCGACGAGTTCGACACCTTCAACGCCCCGAAAAAGCGGCTGATGGGCGCCCTGCTGGCCTCGCTGCCCACCGTGACGGTGGCCCTCTGCGACGACGGCACCCCTCTCGTGCCGGGGGACATGAGCCTTTTCTCCGGCGCGAAGCAGGTGGCGGCGCAGCTGCGCCAGCTGGCCCGCCGGAACGGCACTGAAGTGGCTGTGCCGGAACTGCTGCGCCGGGATGTGCGCCACGCCGACGCCCCCGGCCTCGCCGCTGCGGCCCAGCTGCTGGCCGCGGGCCGGTGTGACCCGCCTCCGGCCTGTCCGGAAATAAAATTATTCGCCGCCCCCAGCCGGGAGGAAGAAGCCCGCGCCGCCGCTGCTGCCATCCGCCGCCTCATGCGGCAGGGCGTCCGCTGCGGGAAGGTGGCGGTGGTCTGCCGCGACATCTCGAAATACCGCGCCGCCGTGAAGTACGAGTTCCGGATGGCGGACATCCCCCTCTACTGCGACGAGCCGACGACGCCCGAGTTCAGCGCCCCGGCCACGGCGGTGCGGTGTCTGCTGGCCATTGCCCGGGGTGCGGAGCTGACGGAACAGCTCACCACCCTGGCCAAGACCGGCCTCTGCGCCCTCACCGAGGAAGAGGTCTGCGCCCTTGAGAACTACGCCTACACCTGGTCGCCGAATGCGGCGGCGTGGCGCGCGCCCTTCGAGAAGAACCCCCGGGGCTTCGGCGATGTGGAGCCTACCGACGAGGACAGAGAAAACCTCGCCCGGGCCGAAAAGGCCCGCGCCCTTCTCATCACCGCCGCCGACGGCCTGCGCGCGAAACTCCGCTCTGCCAACGCCGAGCAGATGAGCCGCGCCCTCTACTTCTGCCTGAAGGAGCTGGGCGCGGAGGACGCTCAGGCCGCGCAGGTGGAGGCCATCCGGGCCGAGCGGGGCATCCCCGCCGCCGAGGAAGCCGCCCGGGAGTGGAACGTGGTCATGGGACTGCTGGACGAGATGGCGAGCCTGCTGGGCGGCCAGAGCGTCACCATCCCCGAGTACGAAGAGCTGTTCGGCCTGCTGCTGCGCTCGTCCGACCTCGGCCACATCCCCCAGACGCTGGACGCCGTGGTGCTGGCCAGCGCAGGCAAGATGCGCCTTGACGCACCGGACTATGTCTTTGTGCTGGGCCTCTCCGAGGGCGAATTCCCCGCCGCGCCCGGCGAGACGGGTCTGCTGACCCACGCCGACCGCGACGCCCTGATGGCGCAGGAGATCGAGCTTCCGGACTGCTTCGAGAACCGGGTGGTCCGCGAGCAGGTCTGCTTTTATAAGGCCCTCACCGCCCCGGCCAGAGGCCTCTGGCTCAGCTGGCCGAAGGGGCAGGGCCAGACCCTCTGCGCCGCCCTCGAGCCCATCGTGGACGTGCTGAGACCGGGTGCGCCGGAACTGGACCTGACCGACCTTGCCGCCACTGCCGCCGACGGCCTCGACGTGCTGGGCGGCGGCTGGCCCCTGACGGAGACCGAACGCGCCAGCCTCACCGAGGCCCTTCATGCCCCCGGCGGGGCAGAACCCGAGGGCCTCGCCCTCCTGCGCCGGATGGCGGGCCGCAGCCCCCGTCAGGTCAGCGACCTCGAGGCGCTGGAAACGCTGCTGGGCCGGCGGCTCCGCATCTCGCCCAGTCAGCTCGAAAAATACTACACCTGCCGGTACGGCTATTTCCTGCAGTACGTGCTGGGCCTGCGCCCCCGGAAGCGGGCGGAGCTTTCCGCCGACCAGAGCGGCACCCTCATGCACTGGGTGCTCCAGATGGCCCTCGACCCCCACCCCGGCCCTGACAACCCCTGCGCTGGCTTACAGCCCTTCCTCGACCTCGACGACGAGGCCATGGCGGCGCTGGCCGGGCTTCTCGTAGATGAGTACGCAAAGCGCTACCTCCCCGAGGACACGGCCCGCTTCGCCTATCTGCTCTCCCGCCTCAAAAAGAGCATGACGGGCCTGCTGTGCTACCTGCGGGACGAGCAGCGCCAGTCCAGCTTCAAACCGGTGGCCTGTGAGCTGAAGATCGGCCCCGGCGAGGACGCCGTGCGGGGCCAGACCTACCGCCTCTCGGATGGCCGGACGGTGCAGCTCATCGGTACTGTGGACCGCGCCGACGAGTGGATCGAGGACGACGGCACCCGCTGGGTGCGGGTGGTGGACTATAAGACCGGCACGAAAAAGCTCGACCTGCGGGAAGTCTACTGCGGCCTCGACTGTCAGATGCTGCTCTACCTGTTCAGCCTGACCCGGGACGCCGACGGACGATTCACCGGGGCAGAGCCTGCGGGTGTGCTGTACCTGCTGGCCGACCCGGCCCCCGAGACGACCACCCGGGGCAAAGCCGCCCGGAGCATGGAATACAAGCTGGACGGCCTCGTCCGGGACGAGCAGAAGGTCTTCGACGCCATGGACGCCGAGGAGACGGGGCGGTATCTGCCCTTCAGCTTCCGGGGCGGTGTACCCAGCCCCTACCAGAAAGAGAAACGTGCCGACAAGGCCAAACTCTCCCGCATCCAGCTCCATCTGGACGACCTTGTGACCCGGATGGGCGAACAGCTCTACAGCGGCTGCATCGCCGCCGAGCCGCTGGTCACGGGCCGCAGCCCCTGCCGGTGGTGTGACTACGGCTTCATCTGCTGCCATGAGGACGGCATCGGAGAGCGGGCGCTGGACGCCCCTGCAAAGCCGTTTGAACCGCCAGAAAATTCAGATAAAAAGAAGGAGGAAGACCAGTGAGCGAGACAAAATGGACCCCGGCCCAGCGTGCCGCCATCGACGACCGGGGCGGTGCGCTGCTGGTGAGCGCCGCCGCCGGCAGCGGCAAGACCGCTGTCCTGACGGAGCGGGCCGTCCGGCTCATCACCGACCCGGAACATCCCGTGGACGCCGACCGGCTCCTCATCGTCACCTTCACCAACGCCGCCGCCGCAGAGCTCCGCGCCCGCATCGGGCAGGCGCTGCTCCGCCGCAGTCAGGCAGAGCCGGGCAACACGGCCCTCCGCCGCCAGCGGATGCTGTTGCAGAGAGCCCCCATCTGCACCATCGACGCCTTCTGCCTCGACCTGCTCCACAAGCACTTTCAGGCGCTGGACATCCCGCCGGACTTCACCCCTGCCGACCCCGGCAGCGTGGAGATGCTGCGGAACGCGGCCCTCTCTGAGACGCTGGAAGCGGCCTATCAGGATGCGGACTTCTGCGCCTTTGCCGACCTCTACGGCAAGGGCCGCACCGACAAGGCGGCGGGGGAGGCGGTTTTGCAGGTCTGCGACTTCCTCCGCGCCCTGCCGGACTACGATAAAAAGCTGGACGAGATGCTGGCTCCGTGGCAGGACGAGAACGGCTTTGCCCGCACCTGCTGGCATGATATTCTGATGCAGGAGGCCGCCCGCTCTGCCCGGGCTGCGAAGGAGCTGCTCTGCGCCGCGCTGAACGACTGCAGGGAGGACTTCGTGACTGCGCAGGCCGACGCCGAGGCCAGCAAAAAGACCCCTGCCGCCAAGGAAAAGGCCGTGGCGGCAGTGAACGAGAAGTTCGCCGAACCCCTCGAGCGGCTGGAAAACTCCGCCGCCCTGCTGGGCGAGGTGGAGCGTCTGGCCGGGGCGGGGGAATGGACGCCCCTCTACGACAGGCTGACGCCCTACGTCCTCGGCATGGAACAGGCCCCCGGCCTCAAAAATATGAAAAAGCGGCTCACCGGCGAGCACAAGGACGCCGTCAAGACCCGGGCCGACGAGGCCGCAAAGCTCTTTGAGAAGATCGAAGACCTCATCAGTTGCAGCCTCGACGAAGCCGAGCTTGACCGGAAAGCCGCCGAACCCTGCCTCCGCGCCCTCTTTGCCGCCGTGCGGGACTTTGACGCCCGCTTTGCGGCCCGGAAGCGGGAGAGAAGATTGCTGGAATTCAGCGACTTCGAGCATCTGGCCCTGCGGCTCCTGCGGGACGCCGACGGCCAGCCCACCGAGCTGTGTCAGGGCATCCGGCAGGGCTACGCCGCCGTCATGGTGGATGAGTATCAGGACACGAACGCCCTGCAGGACGCCCTTTACCGCTGTCTGGCCAGCCCGGCAGGGGATGACCTCTTCCTCGTGGGCGACTTAAAGCAGAGCATCTACCGCTTCCGTCAGGCGGACCCCAGCATCTTCCGGGAAAAGCTGGAGAGCTGGCCCCTCCTGCCCGGCGGCGAAGCCCGCCCCCGGCCCGAAGACGGCAGGCCCGGCGAGAACGCCATGCTGGCGCTGGACGCCAACTTCCGCTCTGCCCCGCAGGTGGTGGCGGGCATCAACTTTATCTTCGAACAGCTCATGACGCCTGCTCTGGGCGACACGGCCTACGGCGACGGCCAGCGCCTCGTCTGCGGCGCACCCGGCGCGTACGAGGGCAGTGTGGAGGCCCACTTCCTGCCCGACGATGCCGCCGAGACGGACGCACAGTATATCGCCGGCCGCATCGAGGCGATGGTGGCTTCCGGCGAGCCGGTGCGGGACGGCGGCACCACCCGCCCGGTGCAGTACGAGGACTGCTGTGTCCTGCTGGCGGCGAGAGGCGACTTCCCGGCCTACGCCGAGGCCCTGACGGCCCGGGGCATCCCGGTCTACGCCGACGCCCGGGAGAACCTGCTGGACGCGCCCCACATCCGCCCCCTCATCGCCCTGCTGCGGGTCATCGACAACCCCGCGCAGGACATCTATCTCGCTGCCGCCATGCTGGGGCCGATGTTCGGCTTTACGGACGACGACCTCGTCCGTCTCCGGGCCGGGGCGCAGACACCCGATCAGCACACCCGCATCAGCCTCTACGGCGCAGTTTTACAGGCCGTCCAGAGCGGGGCGGAGGATGATTTCACCCGCCGGGTGCAGGCGTTCTACCGGCGTCTGACAGCCCTGCGCCGGATGGCCCGGAGCGTGCCGGTGGAGGAACTGCTGGAAGAAATTTTTGTTTCCACCGGCTACCTCGCCGCCCTCGGTGCCATGGAGAACGGCCAGCGCCGCCGGGAGGACGCGCGGCGCTTCGCCTCCTTCTGCGCCGGGGCGGGCGCGGGCGGCATCTCGGCCCTCGTCCGTGCCATCGATGCGGCCACGCTGGCGGGCTCCACCGGGCAGGAGACTGCCCCCGGCGGGGCGCGGCCCGGCTGCGTCACCATCATGACCATCCACCGCTCCAAGGGCTTGCAGTTCCCGGTGGTGTTCGTGGCCGACACGGCCCGGCAGTTCAACGCTGCCGACACCCGCCAGCCTGTCCTGCTCCACCGCGTCTGCGGCGCGGGCCTCCGTCTCCGTCCCGAGGGCGGCGAGGGGGCCTATAAGACGGCGGCCTACACCGCCCTCTCCACGGTCCATGCCGCCGAGATGCGGAGCGAGCAGATGCGGCTTTTGTATGTGGCCCTCACCCGGGCGCAGGATAAGCTGATCCTGACGGTCCCGCTGGGCATTGGCCGGACGTCCAACCCCTTCGCCAAAGCCGCCGCCTTCCTCGCCGCCGGGGCGGGGGAGACCCTGAACGCTCAGGCGGGCAGCTTCGCCGACTGGCTGCGGGCGGCGCTCCTCGTCCACCCCAACGGCGGGCCTCTCCGCCGTCTGGCGGGGAACCTCGAGCTGCCCTTTGCGGACACCAGAAGCACCATCGCCCTCACAGTGCAGGCCGATGTCCTCCCGCCCGAAGAAGCCCCCGCCGAGGCGGAAGAGCCGACCCGGCCCGAGGCTGACCCGGCCCTTGTGGAGACGCTGCGGCAGGGCTTCGGCTGGCGGTATCCGGCGGCAGCGCTGGCGGACATCCCGGCCAAGGTCAGCGTGACCAGCCTCGTCCACGCTGCTGAGCAGACCACCCTCGAGCGCCCGGGCTTCCTCTCGAAGGACGGCCTCACCGCCGCCGAGATGGGTACGGCTCTCCATGCCTTCCTCGAGCACGCCGACTTCGGGGCGCTGGCCGCTGTGCGGGACGCAGAGGACGACGCCGTTCTGGATGCCGTCCGCGCCGAACGGGAGCGTCAGGCGGCGGCGCAGCTCACGCTCCCCGCCATTGCCGGGAAGCTGGATGTCTATAAGATACTCCGCTTTGTGCGCAGCGAGGCGTTCCGCCGCATCTGCGGGGCAGAGGATGTGCTGCGGGAGCTGGCTTTTATCACGTCGCTGCCCGCCGCCGAGGTCATGGCCGCTCAGGGCCGCGCCCTGCCCGACGGCCCTGCCGCCGACGCCGGAGTGCTGGTGCAGGGCATCGCGGACATCGTCCTCGTCTACCCCGACCACCTCGAGCTTCTGGACTACAAGACGGACCGCCGCAAGACTCCTGCCGACTTCGTCCGCGCCTACCGCGCTCAGCTGGAGCTCTACGCCAAGGCCATTGAGAAGCGCTTCGCCCCCCGGCGGGTGACATATAAAGGGATATATTCGCTGGAGCTGGGGGAGCTGATAGAAGTATAAATAAGAAAGCAGGGCGCAAAGCCTCTCCCTTTGGGAGAGGTGTCACCGAAGGTGACGGAGAGGGCAAGGATGCTGACGGTGATTC
>OJSJ01001240.1_pt1 | contig 20165 bp, 14 predicted proteins | sample 1599381 | NCBI WGS metagenome assembly OJSJ01 (sample SAMN04168658, study PRJEB22393) | human gut metagenome | biome: human gut microbiome; feature: stool | host: Homo sapiens | collected 2014-03-24 | reverse complement strand
GGGCCGATCTTCTGGGCGGGCAGCACGGGGTTGCGGCTGTAGATCTTCCACTTCTCGTCGAAGATGTCGATGCCGGAGTTCTCGGGGTCCAGGACCTCCATGTTGGCTTCCCACAGACTGTCGATGGTACCCACGTCACGCCAGTAGCCGTTGAAGTGGTAAGCATACATCTTGCGGCCGTCGCGCAGCAGCGCGGGGATGATGTTCATGCCGAAGTCGTTCTTGGAGTTGGGGTCTGCCTCGTCCTCTTCCAGATACTTCTTGAGGATATCCCAGTTGAAGATGTAGATGCCCATGGAAGCCAGATTGGACTTCGGCACAGGGGGCTTCTCCTGGAACTCGGTGATCTTGTCGTCCTCGTCTGCGACCATCAGGCCGAAACGGGAAGCTTCCTTCCAGTCAACTTCCATGACGGCCACAGAGAACTCTGCGCCCTTCTCCTTGTGGAAGCGGAGGAAGTCGGCGTAATCCTGCTTGCAGATCTGGTCGCCGGACAGGATGATGACGTACTCCGGGTCATAGCTGTCGATGAAGCTGATGTTCTGGTAGATGGCGTTTGCAGTGCCTTTGTACCAGTCGGTACCCTTTGCCTGCTCATAAGGAGGCAGGGTATGGACGCCGCCGTACAGACGGTCCAGGTCCCAGGGCTGGCCGTTGCCGATGTACTCATTCAGCTTCTGGGGCTGATACTGCGTTGCGATGCCAACGGTATCGATGTTGGAGTTGACGCAGTTGGACAGCGGGAAGTCCACGATACGGTATTTGCCGCCAAAGGACACCGCCGGTTTTGCCGTTTTCTGTGTCAGCGCGTACAAACGCGAGCCACGTCCGCCGGCAAGGATCATTGCCACGATTTCTTTTGCCATAGCTTTATTCTCCCCTTTAACATTTCCTGATATTTGGTGGAAATGGTTCAACAATGTTGGTTCGGCCCGGCCTTATTTTTCGGCCTTGTCCGCCTTCTTGGCGCAGGGCTTGCGGGCGGGCTTTTCAGCCGACTCCGCTGCCTTTTCTGCCTTGGGCTTACGGCCCCGTTTTGCAGGAGCCTTTTCTTCCGCAGATGCAGCTTCTGCCTTCGGCTTGCGGCCGCGCTTTGCGGGGGCTTTTTCCTCCGCAGGTGCAGCTTCTGCTTTCGGTTTGCGGCCGCGCTTTGCAGGGGCCTTTTCCTCAGCCTTTTTGGCCTTTGCGGTCTTGGAAGCCTTCTTGGGTGCAGCCTTTTCCGCGTCCTTCTCCTCGGCGGTCTTGCGGGTGCGCTTTGCAGGCACCTCGAAATAAAGCACACTCATGGGAGGCAGAGTAATGGTGATGCTCTGCTCGAAGCCGTGGAGCGGCTTCTTCTTGGAGCGGACAGCCTTGTTGTGGACAGTGCCGGCACCGCCGAACGCCTCGTCGTCGCTGTTCAGGATCTCCTTGTAGGTGCCGGAGTTCGGTGCGCCCAGGGCGTAGCCCTCGCGCAGGACGGGGTTGAAGTTGCAGACCACGAGGATCTGCTTGCCGTTTGCATCCTTGCGCAGGAAGGCCACGACGCTCTGACGGGAGTCGTCGGGGACGATCCACTGGAAGCCTTCCCAGCTGTAGTCGATCTGCCAGAAGGCGGGATGGTCCTTGTAGAACTTGTTCAGGGTCTTGACGTAGGTCTGCAGCTCGGTATGCTTGTCGTAGCCCAGCAGCATCCAGTCCAGAGACTTGGTCTCGTTCCACTCGGTGAACTGGCCGAACTCCTGACCCATGAACAGCAGCTTCTTGCCGGGGTGAGCCATCATGTAGCCAAAGAAGGTGCGCAGGTTTGCAAACTTGGCCTCATAGTCACCGGGCATCTTGTTGATGAGGCTGCCCTTGCCGTGGACGACTTCGTCGTGGCTGATGGGCAGCACGAAGTTCTCGCTGAAGGCGTAGAAGAAGCTGAACGTGACCTTGTTGTGGTTGCCCGAACGGAAGAGCGGGTCAGTCTTCATGTAGCTGAGCATGTCGTTCATCCAGCCCATGTTCCACTTGAAATTGAAGCCCAAGCCCCCGTCGGACGCGGGCTTTGTGACCAGCGGCCAGGCGGTGGATTCCTCGGCGATCATCATTTTATGCGGATAGCGGCCCAGGATAGCCGTGTTCAGCTTCTGCAGGAAGGCGATGGCCTCGAGATTTTCCTTGCCGCCGTTGACGTTCTGCTCCCACTCGCCGTCCTTGCGGTTGTAGTCGAGGTAGAGCATACTGGCAACAGCATCGACGCGCAGACCGTCCACATGATAGCGGTCCACCCAGAACATGGCGCTGGAGATCAGGAAGCTCTCGACCTCCTTCATGCCGTAGTTAAAGACCATCGTGCCCCATTCCTTGTGCTCACCGCGGCGGGGGTTGGGGTCCTCATAGCAGGGGGCGCCGTCGAACATGTACAGGCCGTAGCCATCCTTCGGGAAGTGGGCCGGGACCCAGTCCAGAATGACGCCGATGCCCGCCTGATGCAGCTTGTCGACGAAGGCCATGAAGTCCTTCGGCGTGCCGTAGCGGCTTGTCGGGGCAAAATAGCCCGTGACCTGATAGCCCCAGCTGCCGTCGAAGGGATACTCGGTGATGGGCAGCAGCTCCACGTGGGTGTAGCCCATTTCCTTTATGTACGGGATCAGCTCGTCGGCCAGCTCGGCATAGTTGTAGGGCACGCCGTTTTCGGGGTCCTTCATCTTCCAGCTGCCGGCCTGCAGCTCGTAAATGGACATCGGGCTGTTGATGACATCCCGCTTTTCCTCGTCACTGACCCAGACGGCATCCCCCCAGGTGTAGCCCTCAATATCATAGACCTTGCTGCCGTTGGACGGGCGGGTCTCGGTATGGAAGGCATACGGGTCAGCCTTATAGACCAGCTCATCCGCCGGGGTGGTGATGCAGTATTTGTAGACATCAAATTGTTTGATGCCGGGAACGAAGCGTTCCCAGATACCGTCCGTCACCTTTTCCATCGGGTGCTCGCCGGGCGTCCAGCTGTTGAAGTCACCCACAATGGAAACGGCCTTGGCGTGCGGTGCCCAGACACGGAACACCGCGCCGGCCTCGCCGTTTTCCTCGCACAGATGTGCACCGAAGTAGCGATAGGCCTCCTGATTGTTGCCCTGCTTGAACAGATAAATGGGCAGATCGGAGCTTTTGGGCGTTTCTTTGCGCTGTTTCAACGTAATCTCCCCTTTTGAGCGGTGCTGTAGTGGATACAGTACACCGACTCTGTATAATCTCTGTCTCTATATTACCTGTTTCTTACGGGAAATGCAAGGTCTTTTGTGTAATATTCTGCTAAAATTTTCGTATGTTACCCATTCGTTTTGTACAAGTTCGACATATATCGGGTGTTTTTTCGGACAAATACACAAAAAAAGTCCCCTGTAAGGTGTTTTTTACACTTTGCAGGGGATTTGTGCAATCCGGGAATTATTTTCAGGTCCCGTAGATGTAGTACGGGTTCTCGCCGCTGTAGACGCTGCGGCGGTTCCAGACCGTGTGGGTGGCCAGATATTCGGCCCAGGCATGGTAGCCCGCCGCATTGAAGTGGACGCCGTCCTTCGTGGCGTAGTCGTCGATCTGGCTGCCGTCGGCGGGGTTGGTCAGGGCCTCGCGGATGTTGATATAGTAGCAGCCCTTGCGCAGCGCCATGTTGGCCAGCAGGTCGTTGACCGCGGCAATGCGGGTGTTGTCCAGACCGGGCTTGGAGGCGACCACATCCTCCTGTACGCCGGGGATGGACTGGATATAAATCGTCACACCGGGGTTCAGCTGCTCACGCAGCATATCAATGAGGCGCTCGTAGTAGGCGATAAAGCTGTCCTCACTGCCCTGCACGACGAGGTTGTTCGTGCCGACAAGGATATAGAGATAATCCGGCTGGCTGGCGGCAATGGTTTCCATCGGGGTCTCGTTCGCACCGGTGACGGCGTTCTTGACGCTGACATTGTTGACAAAGGTCTGCACGCCCGCGCTGACGTAGGTGGCGTAGTGGGCATTGTGGTAGCCCGTATCGTAGATGCCAAGGCCCGACGCGATGCTGTCGCCCGCGAAGGTGACGGTGTTGAAATAGTCGTTCGTCACGGTGCCCAGCATCGGGACGGCCACCATACGGTGATCGGTGTTGCGGTACTCGGTGTCGATCGTGGCCGCGACTGCCTCGGACTTGTCCCACGCGGCGGTATCGACGCCCGGCAGGATGCGCTGCGGCTCGGCAATGTCTGCCGGGGCCGCCGAGGGGGCCTCGGTGAACGCAGCGGCAGATGCGGCCTGCTCCGGCGTAGCGGATTCCGCCGGGGAAGTCTGAGCCGGGGCACTCTGCCGCGTGAACCAGAAGTAGCCCACGCCGATGCAGAGCGCCGCCAAAACAACGATGAGGATCAGGAACAGTCTGCGCTTGCGGCGCCTGCCTGCGACCTCATTGCGGTAGGTATAAAAATCAGCCATAAAAGCTCCTATTCTTTACGCAATCAAGCATGTATAGTTATTATACGCCGGAACCGCACCGGGTACAAGTGGCCACAGCAAATTTTACAGACCGAAAAAGGGACGTTTGCAAAAATTAGCTTGACGCTTTTCTCCTGTACCCCTATAATAAGAGTAAGAATAGACGTGACCAATCATCACAGAACGGAGGTCCTGCCCCATGGCATGGATGATCGTATCCGACAGCTCCTGCGAGATCCGCGAGCTGGAAAACCCGGCACCGGGCGTGCAGTTTGCCCTTGTACCGTTTAAAATCCGCGTTGGTGAACGCGAGTATGTTGACCTTGCCACGCTGAACACCCAGCAGATGCTGCAGGCCATGACCGACTACAACGGTGCCAGCACCACCGCCTGCCCCAGCCCCGAGGAATGGGCCGAATATTTTTTGCAGGCGGACAACGTGTTTGCCCTCACCATCAGCAGCAACCTGTCCGGCAGCTACAATGCCGCCATGGCCGCGCGCGAGATGGTGCTGGAGGAGCACCCCGAAAAGAAAATTTTTGTGCTGGACACGCTGAGCTGCTCCGGTGCGCTGGCCGGTGCTGCCGAGCTGGCCAACAAGCTGATCGGCGAGGATCAGACATTTGACGACATCTGCTTTGCGCTGAAAAAGTTTGCCGATAGCACCCACATCCTGTTTGCACTGGCGAGCTTTGACAATCTGGCCAAGAACGGCCGTGTCAACAGGGTAGTTGGTTTTATCGCGGGCCGCCTGAACATGCGCGTTCTGGGCCGCCGCACGCCGGACGGCAAGATCGACTTTTACTTCAAGACCCGCGGCGAGACCCGCGTGCTGGCAAAGATTCTGGAGCAGATGGACGAGGACGGCTACGACGGCGTACACCCGGTATTGATCAGCGAGTGCGGGAACCAGACTGCCGCCCAGCTGCTGCACCACGGCATTGAGGCCAAGTGGCCCGGTGCACCGGTGAAGATCGTGCCCTGCTCCGGCCTGTGCAGCTTCTACGCGCAGGATCAGGGCATCATTATCACGTATTGAGGCAAAAATATACCGCCGTGCATGGATTTGCACGGCGGTTTTTGTTTTGTTGACTTCCCTCGCCCGCGGGGGAAGGCATTCTTATTCCGGCAGCCGCTCCTTTACGAAATCCAGGAACGCCTGGGCGGCGGGGGCGAGGTTCTCGCCGCAGGCGAGACCAATCTCCATCATCTGGTGGGGATTCATCGGGCGCTCCACGACGCCGGGATAGCCGTCCTGGTGGTTGATGGCGTTGTTTACGCTGATGCCCAAGCCCGCCGACACCATGGCATAGGTCGCCGTGATGTCCATCGTGGAATAGCGCGCGTCGGGGCGGGCCTTCAGCTTGTCAAAAATCAGGGTGATGTCGGTCTCCATGCCCGGGTAGCTGTCGATAAACGGCTCGGTCTTCAAGCTTTCCACCGGGAAGGACTCGCGGTCCGCCAGCGGGTGGTTTTTGGGCAGCAGGACCATCAGCTCGTCCTGACGGATGGGCAGCCAGACCGGCAGCGAGTCACGGTGGCTGATGAGGCAGAAATCCGTGCGGTGATCCAGCAGCATCTCGGCCAGCTCGCTGCTGGTTCCGTTGACGATCTTGATGACCACGCCGGGGTGCCGTGTGCGGAACGCCGCCATCATCCGGGTGACCCACTCATAGTAGCAGTTATACGCCGTACCGATGACAATAGTGCCGCAGTCTGCGCCGCGTACCTTGGCTGCGGTCTGTTCCAGCCGCTCCTGCGCAAACAGCAGCTCACGCACCGACGGCAGCAGCTGGCAACATTCCGCGGTGGGCTGCACGCCGCTTTTGGCGCGGTGCAGCAGGGCAAAGCCCAGCTCCTTTTCCAGCGTTGCCACGCTGCGGCTGATGCCGGAGACCGTAAACCCCATCTCCTCCGCCGCCGCACGCAGGCTGCCGCGGTCGATTGCCTTTAATAAGATCTGCCAGCGTTCTGTATCCATCTTGTACCCCTTGTTGCTATATTTGCAATTTTGTAAAAATTGTGTTACGTTTTCATCAATCATAAGACAGAACGCCGGATTTGTCAAGAGCGGGAGGACGGAAATTAAAAAAGCCTCCCCCGGTTACGAGGGAGACGGCCCCAAGAGCCGGAGCTTGGGGTTCATCACTCTTTTATATTCCGCTCCTGCTTGCGCTTCATGCGCTCAAGCAGAGCTGCCTTCTGCTTGTCCCATTTGGCATCGTACTCCGGGGTAGCCGGGTCGATGCAGCGGGCAAAGCTCCAATGCAGGCCGTCGCGGCGGCTCAGCTTAAAGCGCAGATACCAGTGCCCGCAGTAGGGGCAGGCTGCTCTGGTAAAGTAGCCCGTGTTGCCGCGCTTGAGCCAGACCTCGTCGTTTTGCAGCGGCGCGCCGCACTCAGGGCAGTCGGCCTGATACAGCTCGGGCACGCTGCGGTAGTCGTCGTGTTCCATGCGGTTCATGAACAGCTGCACGTCGCGGCCCGTGTTCTCGGCACCGAGCAGCGCCTCGGTCAGCAGCTCCTCCTCCGTCGGATAGGTCGCGAGGCCCTCAGCCAGCGGCAGCTTGCGGCAGACCCTGGCCGTATAGAGCGCGTCGTCCAGTGCGTTGTGGAACGGTTCTTCCTTGGGGATGCCCAGGCGGTCCACAACGCTTTCCAGGGTCAGGCCCTCTCCCTCCTTGCGGGGGTAAGCCTGCAGGAAGATGCGCTGCAGGTCGTACCAGCGGTTCGGCCAGTTTTCATCCAGCCCGACGAGGAACAGGTTTTGCTTTAAAACCGGCACGTCGTCCAGACCCCACTCGGCCAGCTCGGCATCGTCGCCCGCCCAGTCAAGAAATTTCTGCAGGCCCTCCTTCATCGGCAGGCCCGCGTCCAGATCGCCCTGGGACAGACCCGTGACCTTGGCGATATGATGCTGCAATTTGCGGAAAATGTGCGGCTTGAGGTTGACCTCAAACGTATCCAGCACGTCGCCGCGGTCATTGATGCGGGCCGCGCCGATCTGAATGATTTCACCGCGCAGCGTCAGCTCTGTGCCGTGATAGAGGAAGGTTTTCGGCTGGTAGCCGATGTTCCATTCCAAATCGAAAACGATCAGATTCACAGGTCAGGTCTCCTCATTCAAAATAAACTTTTCCACTGCCAGGCCCACGCCGTCGTGGTCGTTATCGGCGGTCAGGTAGTTGGCTGCGGCCTTGACCGGCGGCTGGGCGTTGCCCATGGCCACGCCCATACCGGCCAGGCGTATCATCGGCAGGTCGTTCCAGCCGTCACCGCAGGCCATCAGGTTGGCGGGGGTCAGGCCCTTGGCGCGCAGCAGAATTTCCAGCGAGGTATCCTTGCCGACGCCGAGGGGCATTGTTTCAATAAAGAAAGGTGCGCTGCGGCAGATGGACAGCTTGCCCGCAAACTCCTGCTGCATCAGCTCCTCGACGTGCGGCATGTCGGCGGGGTCGCCGGTCAACAGCAGCTTGTTGATGGGGTAGGTCACCTCGGCGGGCAGGTTTTCCACCTTGCGCACGGGGATCTTGTTGATGCGGGCTTCCTCCAGCACGTAGGGGGCGTCGGGAACCTCGGTCACGATGCCGTTTTTATCGTAGGTCAGCGGCACGACGTTCCAATAGCGGCTGAACGTGCAGACCGGCTCGATCAGGTCTGCCGGGAAGGCATGCTGCACCAGCGTCTGTCCGGTCCGGCAGTCGATGATCTTGCCGCCGTTGTAACTCAAAATACAGCCGCCGTACTTTTCGAGCTCGAGCTCCCTGGCCAGCGGCTCAATGCCGACGGTGGGCCGCCCGCTGGCCAGCACGATGCAGACGCCGCGGCGGGCTGCCTCCTGCAATGCCGCCTTTGTGCGCGGCGTGATGACTTTTTCGGTGTTGGTCAAGGTGCCGTCAAGGTCCAGCGCCAAAACTTTATATTGCATGGTTATTCCCCCGGAATGCAGATTTGTGTATATTGTACTCTAAAATTGGGGATTATGCAAGCATCTTGCCTTCCCCTGTGGGGCTGCGCCCGCAGGCGCGTGTCGGAGTGCAACCGCCGTAGGCGGCTCTTAGCGCGTAGACTGAAGCTGCCCCCGCAGGGCCGGATGAGGGGCATGGTTGCCATTTTTACCCGTTGGTGGGATACCATGGCAGGGTCGGCCCTCATCAGTCAGTGGTCGGAGCCACTGACAGCTTCCCCCGCAGGGGAAGCCGTCTGTTATGATTAGCCATTTCTAACGTATTGACAAGCATTCTCACCTATGCTACACTATCCGAAGCAATAAGGGAGTAGTCAGCGCAGCGGTGGAGCAGCCGCCGCGCAGTTCTGCCAACACAATGAGCGTTTGCTCTGGCTTTACTTTAAACGACGAGACTTATCTGCCCGTTTTCACGGGTGGATAGGTCTTTTTTATTGTCTGCACCCTGCCAAAACGGAGGAGAAAATCATGACTTTATTCGACCTGATCCTGATTGCCGTCAGCCTCTCGATGGACGCATTCGCCGTCTCGATCTGCAAGGGGCTGTCCGTCCGCAAGGTAAGTCTGCAGCACGCTATGATCTGCGGCGTCTGGTTCGGCGGGTTTCAGTTTTTGATGCCTGCACTGGGCTATTTTCTCGGTGACCGCCTTGCCGCGCTGCTGACGAAGTTCGGTCCGTGGATCGCGTTTGTGCTGCTGGCGCTCATCGGTGCGAATATGATCAAGGAGAGTTTTGGCGGCGACGAACAGCTGGACGACGACTACTCCGCCAAAGCCATGCTGCCGCTGGCCATAGCCACCAGCATTGATGCGTTCGCCGTCGGCGTCAGCTTTGCAGCCATGCAGGTGGACATTCTGCCCGCTGCCGGGCTGATCGGCGTTATCACCTGCCTGCTGTCCGCCATCGGCGTCAAGGTCGGTGCCATGTTCGGCGACAAGTACCGCGCCCCTGCCGAGCGCATCGGCGGCATTGTGCTGATCCTGATCGGTGTCAAGACGCTGCTGACGGGGCTGGGTGTGCTGTAATTTGGTGTACCTGTAGGGGCCGGGCATGCCCGGCCCGCGGCTTACCCGCAAACGCCCGGATGAGCGGGCGGATATGGAATCCGCCCCTACGGCGTGGGGGTCGATGCTCGTCATCGCCCCGGAAGCGCCTGGGCTGCCGGAAGCTAACGGGTCGCGATGTGCGGTCCCTGCAACGCTGCAAGACAAGCAAAAACGCTCCGGGCGGTATGGAACATTTTCCATACCGCCCGGAGCGTCACTTATTATTGTAGGGTTCAGCGCAGCACCAGCTGTCCGTTCCCATCCGCATCCACGGTCAGGGTGTCCCCTGCCGTGTGGGCGCCGCCGATGATCTCCTTCGCGATCATCGTTTCCACATGGGACTGGATGTACCGCTTCAAGGGGCGGGCGCCGTAGATCGGGTCATAGCCGCCGTCGATGATGGCGTTCTTGGCCGCGTCGGTGACAACCAGTTTCAGCTGTTTTTCCTCCAGACGCTTGCGCAGGTCGGCCAGCATCAGGTCAACGATGGAGCCGATTTCGGTCTTGGTCAGGCTCTTGTAGTAGACAATGTCGTCCAGACGGTTCAGGAACTCGGGGCGGAACTGGCGCTTGAGCAGCTGGTCAATGGCGTTTCTGGCCTCGTCGGACAGCTCGTTGCTGCCGTTGGCACGGCTCTTTTCCAGATCCTCCAGAATCAGGTCGGAACCCAGGTTCGACGTCAGGATGATGACGGTGTTCTTGAAGTCCACCGTGCGGCCCTGGCTGTCGGTAATGCGGCCATCGTCCAGCACCTGCAGCAGGATGTTGAACACGTCCGGGTGGGCCTTTTCGACCTCATCGAACAGCACAACGCTGTAGGGGTGGCGGCGCACGGCCTCGGTCAGCTGGCCGCCCTCCTCATAGCCGACGTATCCCGGAGGCGCACCGATCAGACGCGAGACGCTGAATTTCTCCATATACTCGGTCATGTCGATACGGACCATGTTCTTCTCGTCGTCAAACAGGGCCTGCGCCAGCGCCTTGGCCAGCTCGGTCTTGCCGACGCCCGTGGGGCCGAGGAACAGGAAGCTGCCGATGGGGCGGTTCGGGTTCGCGATGCCGGCGCGGGAGCGCAGGATAGCGTCCGAGACCTTCTGCACGGCCTCGTCCTGGCCGATGACCCGCTGATGCAGCGTGTCCGGCAGGCGGAGCAGCTTCTCGCGTTCGCCTTCGACGAGCTTGGAGACCGGGATGCCGGTCCAGCGGGCGACGATGTTCGCAATTTCTTCTTCCGTTACGCGGTCACGAAGCAGGCTGGATTCTTTCTTTGCTTCGGCCAGCTTTTCTTCTTCCTCCAACTGCTTTTGCAGGGTGGGCAGCTTGCCGTATTGCAGCTCACCGGCCTTGGCGTAGTCGCCGGTGCGGGTCGCCTTTTCGATCTCGGCCTTGGTGGATTCCACCTCGGCGCGCAGGCTCTGCACCTTGTTCACGGCGTTCTTCTCGTTCTCCCACTGCGCTTTCTTGCTGTTGAAGCTGTCGCGCAGCTCGGCCATCTCCTTTTCCAGCGTGGCCAAACGCTGCTTGGACAGCTCGTCGGTCTCTTTCTTTAAAGAGGCCTCCTCGATTTGCAGCTGGGTGATGCGGTGGTTCATCTCGTCCAACTCGGCGGGCATCGAATCCAGCTCGGTCTTGACCATAGCGCAAGCCTCATCGACGAGGTCGATGGCCTTATCAGGCAGGAAGCGATCCGTGATGTAGCGGTCCGACAGCGTCGCGGCGGCGATCAGGGCGGCGTCCTGAATCTTGACGCCGTGGTAGACCTCGTAGCGCTCCTTCAGGCCGCGCAGGATCGAGATGGTGTCCTCGACAGTCGGTTCATTGACCATGACCGGCTGGAAACGACGCTCCAGCGCGGGGTCCTTCTCGATATACTCGCGGTACTCGTCCAGCGTGGTCGCGCCGATCAGGCGCAGCTCGCCACGGGCCAGCATGGGCTTCAACATATTGCCGGCATCCATCGAGCCTTCGGCCGCACCCGCGCCGACGATGGTGTGGATCTCATCGATGAAGGTGATGATCTGACCATCCGCATTCTTGATTTCGTTCAGGACGCTCTTCAGGCGCTCCTCGAACTCGCCACGGTACTTCGAACCGGCCACCATGGAGCCCAAGTCAAGGGAGATGAGCTTCTTGCCTTGCAGGGTGGTGGGCACGTCGCCCGCCACGATACGCTGGGCCAAACCCTCCACGACGGCGGTCTTGCCGACGCCGGGCTCGCCAATCAGCACCGGGTTGTTCTTGGTACGACGGGAGAGGATCTGAATCACGCGGCGGATTTCCTGGTCACGTCCGATGACCGGGTCCAGCTTGCCTTCCTTGGCGGCGGCCGTCAGGTCGGTGGAGTACTTCTCTAGGGCCTTGTACGAGCCTTCCGCGTCCGGGCTGGTGACCTTCGCGCCACCACGCACGCCGGGTACGGCCTTGCGCAGGGAGGCTGCGGTGACGCCGTTCTTCTCCAAGATTTCGGCCGACTGGTTCGGCTTGCTGGCCGCGATGCCGATAAGCAGATGTTCGGTGGAGACGTATTCGTCGCCCATCTGCTGCATTTCCTTCTCGGCCTGGGCGATGGCGGCGGTCAGCTGGCGGCTGGCCTGTGGCTGCGAGGTGCTGGATCCGGATGCGCTCGGCAGCGCGACCAAAGCGTTGCGCACCGCCGCGCCGATGGCCTGCGGGTCCCCGCCCGCGGCCTCGATCAGAGAGCGCGCCACGCCGTTTTCCTGGCGCAGCAGCGCATCCATGACGTGCAGGGTCTCGACCTGCGCGTTTCCTGCGGCGGACGCACTCTGAATCGCGTCGCCGACGGCTTCTTGGGCCATAGTGGTGAACTTCTGTTCCATATCGTATTCCTCCATATCATGCGGTCTGCGCAGTGCGGCTCGCGGGCTTCGAAAGCCCTGCGAGCGTTGCGACAGACCGCAGCTTGTCGTTGTCTGATATGGTCAACCGACCTGGAACCCATTCTATTCCCAAAACTTGAGTGCATATGACTCAAGTTTTGGATTTTGGTGGGGAGGGTGACTAGTAGCCCCCTCTGATGAGGAAGCTTGGGCAGCCGCTACTTCAGTGCGCCGACGGCGGATTCGGCGGCGGCGAGGACTTCGCCGGAGAGAATCGCCTCGGCCACGCCCTCAATCTGCGGGGTGGTCCAGGTATCGCGTACGTCGGGGCCGATTTCGTTGGCGTACTTGCGCACCACGTGGTATACGGCGGAACCGGCCGCACCCGGACGGTACGGCTTGCGGAAGTCGAAGGAGCGGCAGGAGCACAGCAGTTCCACGGCCAGCACGCGCGCAAAGGCCGGAATCGACCGGCGCAGCTTGCGGGCGGCGGCCCAACCCATCGACACGTGATCTTCCTGCATGGCGGAGCTTGGAATCGAATCGACCGAGGCAGGCACGGCGTTACGCTTCATTTCGGAGACGATGCCGGCAGCGGTGTATTGGGCGATCATGAAACCGGAGTCCACGCCCGGGTCACCAGCCAGGAACGCCGGCAGGCCGCGGTTGCGCGCCACGTCAAGGAAGCGGTCGGTACGACGCTCGGAGATAGAGGCTACGTCGGCGGTCGGAATCGCCAGGAAATCGAGCACATAGGCCAGCGGCGCGCCATGGAAGTTGCCGTTGGACTCCACACGGCCGTCCAGCGTGACGCACGGGTTATCGATGGCGGAGGCGAGTTCCACGCCCGCCACGGAGGCCGCGTATTCCACGGTGTCGCGGGCGGCGCCGTGCACCTGCGGGGTGCAGCGCAGCGAGTAGGCGTCCTGCACACGCACGGTGGAGCCCGGGCGGCCGGCCTCAATCAGACCAGAGTCCTTGAGCATGCGGGCGATGTTCGCAGCGGAATCGCCTTGGCCGCGATGCGGGCGCAGCGCCTGCAAGTCGGCGGCGAATACGCGGTCGTTGCCGAGCATGCCTTCCACGCTCATCGCGGCGGCGACATCCGCGGTCTTGAGCAGCAGGCGCAGATCGGTGATGGCCATACACAACATGCCGAGCATGCCGTCGGTGCCGTTGACCAGCGCCAGTCCTTCCTTCTCTTTCAAATCGACGGGCGTGATGCCGGCCGCACGCAGCGCTTCGCCGCCGCCGATCTTGAGGCCGTCAGCGTTGCGGGCCTCGCCTTCACCCATCGCCACCAAAGCACAGGCTGCGAGCGGCGCCAAATCACCGGAGCATCCGAGTGAACCGTATTCGTAGACCACCGGGGTGATGCCGGCGTTCAGCATATCGGCGTAGACCTGCGCGGTTTCCGGGCGCACACCGGTGCGTCCGGTGCACAGGGTGCTCAGGCGCAGCACCAGCAGGCCGCGCACCACCTCACGCTCCACTTCCGGTCCGGCACCGGCGGCATGCGAGCGAATCAGACTTTTCTGCAGCTGCGCACGCTGTTCCTTGGGGATGGAGGTGGAGGCGAGCGCGCCGAATCCGGTGGAGATACCGTAATGCGGCACGGTGTCGTCGGCCAAATGATCGATAACCGCGCGACTCAGCGCCATCTCATGCTTCGATTCGTCCGAAATCGCCACTTTGGCACCGCCGCGCGCTACGGCGATAACGTCCTCGATGCTCAGCGCTCCAACACCTACGGTGACCGTCTGCTCTGCCATGCTCATACCTTTCTATATATGTGCCGCATTCCGCATATACGACATATGCGGCACATGCTTCGCCGGGGATCCGCGACTGCCCGCATTCGCTCACCGCACCTGCCCATCAACAGCAGGCGACGCAAACGCGACCAATCGCTCCCCGAGTAATCAAACCTTGGCCATTTCACCTCAGTCGGATGCCCGCCATAAGCCACTTCGTCCATCTTGTGTCTGAAATCTCAGACATGTAAGGTGATGGAAATATGAGCCATGCCTCGCAGCAATACGCCTTCACCGAGCCACGTACCGTCAAGCGGGCGCAGGTGAAGCCATCAGAACGGGAACATCAGACATCATCATCCGCGCCACGTGTCTCGCTGGCTCCGGCGGCCGACCGTACGCTCGACATCCTCGAGTTCATCGCGAGCAATGGTCAGACGCAAGCCGCCACGCTCGCTCGCGAACTCGGCATTCCGCGCTCCACGGTGTACCAATTGTTGGAGATTTTGGAGCGTCACGGACTGGTCACCCGCCTTGCCGAGCAGCGCGCGTACGGCATCGGACTCAAGACTTTCGAGCTGGGATCGGCCTATTCTCGCCAACATCGTGTATCGCAGGTCGCGCATCCGGTGTTGGCGCGTCTTGTTGACGAGACCGGCGAAAACGGACATCTGGCCGTGCTGCACGGCAACGAAATCATTTATGTGATTGAGGAGCGCGCCGCGCATCGCCCGCCGCTAGTGTCAGGCGTGGGCGTGCGCCTACCCAGTCACCTGACCGCCACCGGGCGGGCCATTCTGTCCGCACTCCCCCGCAATCAGGTCCGCGCGCTATATCCCAATCGTCAGGCGTTCACCGACCGCACCGGCATCGGCCCCAAATCGCCCAAGGAGCTGGAGGCAACGCTCGCCGAAACCCAACGCACCGGTTTTGCCGAGGAACACGGAGACGTGACGCCCGGCTTTGATTCATACGCCGTCGCTGTGCGCGACTACAACGACTTTCCCATCGCCGGGCTGGCTCTCACTTTCGTGAGCGGATCGCTGCGCCCCGAACAGGAGCGGTCGCTTAAGACCAAGCTGCGGCTTGCCGGCACGGAACTGTCCCGGCGTCTCGGCGCGGTCGGCAGTTTGACATGAGGATTCGCGAGATCATCGTGCTGGGCTCCTTCGCCCCGATCACGATTTTCTCAACTAAGTTCACCGATTCGCTGACCGGCAACGCCAAACTCGCCGGCTTCTCGCTGACAGTGACGGCCATCATCAGCCTGGTGGTGATGACCGCCCTGCACGCACTTCTGCCGGGAGCGTAAGGCGCGTTCTTGGTTCCCTCAGTCAGCTTCTCCGCCTGGACGGTTCCCCTCAGAGAGGGGAGCCAGAACGAGTCACGCCCGAACGATTACGTTGCGCAGATCACCGATGCCTTCGACGTGCACGATGGTCTCGTCGCCTGGGTCGAGGTGGCCGGAGGCGTTCGGGGTGCCGGTCATGATGACGTCGCCAGGCAGCAGCGTGGAGAACGACGAAATGGCGGCAATCTGCTCGGGGATGCCGTGAATCAGGTTCGCGGTGGTGCCAGACGCCATCGGCACATCCTCGCCGTTCAGCGTGAAGGAAATCTTGGCGTCCTTCCAGTCGAGGTCGTCACGCATCACGATCCACGGGCCAAGCGGACAGGAGGTATCGAAGCCCTTGGCGCGCGTCCACGTGGGGTCGATGCCCTGCAGATCGCGCAACGTCACATCATTGACGCAGGTGAAGCCGAGCACGTAATCCATCGCGTTTTCAACGGACACGTTCTTGGCGATGCGTCCCATCACCACGGCCACTTCCGGCTCGAAGTTCATGTCCTTGGAGCAGGCCGGGTACACAATCGGGTCGTCGGGGCCGATTACCGAGGTGGACGGCTTGGTGAAGATCACCATGTCTTCCGGCGCGTGGGCGATTTCGGAGTGGCCGGCCTCGTGCATGAACTGGGCGTGGGCCTCATAGTTCTTGGCCAGACCGTAAACCTTGGAGGGGATGACCGGGGAGAGCAGACGGATGCCATCGCCGTCGACCGGGTAACGAGTGCCGGTGGGCTTGACCTGGTCGCCGGCCAGCGGATGGCCGTCCAGTTCGATGAGGTAGTCCTTGCCGTCCGTTTCGTCCTTCTGCACGAAGGCGTAGCGCGGCGAATCATTCAAAGAAAAACGTGCGAGTCTCATGCCTGTAAGCCTACTCCTTGGCGGTTCCTTCCGCAGAAGCATCCGTCCAAGGAGCAAGCAGACCGGCCTTCAATCGACCAAAACGCACGTTCGCTGGGATTGCTACTTTTCGGTCCAGGTTTTGTCATACAGCGACTGGCCGCTTTGCGTGTGCATGATGACGCGCAATGATGCCTTGCCGCTGGAGGTCTTGCACATCGAGCCCAGCAGATTCGCGGTGGATTGATAGGTGCTGTCCATAGCATCCAGTGAGGAAGCGGCGGTATCGCCTAGCGAGGCATAGCTGTCGTCGAGCACGTACTCGTACACCAAGGTGTCACCGTCGACACGGTAGTTGAAGGTGATGCCGGTGTCTGCAAACGTATCCGCTTCGGATTCAATGGAGTCCTTGAATTCCAAAGAGTCGACGAAATCCTGAATCGAATCGTACAGCCCATAATCGCCGTCGGTCAGATCGTCATGGGTTTCGCCCAACGTGTCGTCCAGCACATCGTCAAGATTATCTTGAGCTTTGCTCTTATCGCTGCTATCACCGTTGCCCGAAGAGGACTGACTATAGAAGGAATCGGTTTTCGCCTCATCTATAGCCTTGCTGGCATACGAGGCACCGCCGACGATCAGCGCGATGACCAGTATTACCTGTATCACCATGCCCGCCGCACTGATGATGATGCCGGCGATGGCCAAGCCCTTGCCCTTGCCGCCCTGTTTCTTAATCTGGTTGAGGCCCACGATGCTCAGGATCAGACCGAGGAGTGAGACAAGGAACGAGCAGATAAAACCGGCAATAGCCAGACCGTTGTACTTCTGGTTCGCTTCAGGCGGCACACTGCCGTAAGAACCAGACCATCCCGGCTGGCCGTTCGGTTGGCCGCCTTGCATATACGGGTTATAGGGCGTTTGCGGAGGCACGGCCCCGCCGCCCGGATATACCGGAGCACTGCCGCTGCCGTAGACCGGAGGAACCGATCCGCCTGCCGGAGCCGCCCCCGGATAGGGCGAATTGGGTGCTGCCGGTGCGGGCGCGGGCGCAGCGGCAGGAGTCACTGGTGGCAAAGCCTGCGTAGGCGGTACCGGCTGATTGGCCGGCGCAAAAGGCTGGGTGGGTTGCTCGGCAGGTGTAAACGCCTGCGTAGGCTGCTCAACAGGAGTGAATGCTTGAGTGGGCTGTTCGCCCGCTGCGATTGCTTGGGTTGGAGCATTGTTGGCGGCGGTTCCCGTTTCTGCCGTCATCGCATTTAACGGCTCAGTCGGATTGGCGTCAGCTTGCTGCCACGGCACCTGGCCGTTCGGATTGACATTCGAATCAGTCATGACATGCACTCCTTCAACTGCATCGCACCCCACTTGCGAGATGCGCCCCTCGTCTTACGCGCCACATTGTGCGTTACAGACAACTGTACTCCTCGTGGCGAGCCTTAAGTACCCCAGGAAATTTGTCCCCGTCATCGACGCGACGTGGCACTTTACCAATTCAGTCAAATAATTGCTTCACGAACACCAATCACGCTCAAACTTTGTGCATTTGGCGCGGTCTCCAAACCAGCTGTTCAAACCACTCTCTGCGGAGCGATTCTTGCGTCAGAAGACGGGCAGCCCCTCGACTGGCTCGTAGCGTGTGGCGCGGCCACGACCACGAGATTGCGCAAAGCCGTCTTCAACGAGACTTTTCAGCAGTGCCCGAGCACGCGAGACCCCTAATTCCATATGCTCCGCTAATTCGGAAGTTGATATGCTGCCTTGACTCACAAGATACTGTAGCGCTTCTGATTCCGATTTGGAGAGGTGTCCCACGGAAGTCCAGGATTTCATGGACTCGTTATTTGCTGGCGTCATAACAGATCCGCCAAGGTTTGTGTACCGTACTACAAGTTTTACGCGATCAGGACGAGTTAGCACTTCCAGCAGTGGATGCGGCGCGCCAACAGAATCACAACCAGCTCGCATCACATCAAAGCCACTTCCTGCTTTTTCACCGATACCGATGAGAAAAAACATTTTCATGAGGATAGGATTGCGTGCATCAGATATTCCACCTTGCTCCGCCTCGGCCTTTGTAACACGGAGCCGCCCAGGATTGGTGAACTCGATGGTTGATTGGCGCCTAATAATCACAGTGCCTCTTCTACCCATATAGTCCGCATGAACGATAGCGTTGGTTAACGCCTCGCGAATAGTGATTTCCATGGGATTTTCATCCATACGTCGCGCTTCTCCGTCCAAACGGAATGGGCGCGGCACCGCCTGCCGCAGCCTACCATATACTGACTGCCAAAAATCATATAAGTTGCCGGACCAAATTCCGTCAGTAGAGGTAATGCGATCATCCCAACGATCGAGTCCAATTTCTTCACGATAGTCAAGGAAATAATTTGCGAATTCCCGCACGATATCATATTCGCGCCCAAACATCAGCAATCCAGCAATAGTTGGATGCAACTGATTATCTTTGGTAGAACGAGCGAGCGCCTGCAGACGCACGAGAAAATCTTCGTCATTGAGGTTACGCCACGGATGGTTCGGGCGAATCCTTTGAAAATAAGAACGGTACGAGGCAATCGTGCCTGAATCCAATGCGGCACTACCCAAATCTTCCACGATACGAAGATCCTGAGGAGTGTCGCTGCCATCGCGAAACATTGCTTTGACTTCATCCCGGTCGCAATGGTAGTCACCCTCGTTATTCCTTCTGAAGGTGCCCCTATGCTGTTCCCGGCTAAAAGGATCAGCGCCCACATATATAGGCATGATCTCCCGCCCTGCACGAGGGACATGAATCACGATGAAATCACCGGACGATCCATGTCGAATCACAACATCTTGGTCGGAAAGTACTGTGGCGTTGACCTTGGAACGGTCATTGACAGTATTCCAAAAATCCCGTTTGAGCTTTTCTGCATCCGTTACCCCTGTTACATTCAATTCTCGTCGCGAGTTCTCTGAAACACCAAGAAGAATAAGACCGCCATCAGAGTTGGCAAATGCACTATACGTATCCCATAGACTGTCTGGTAATTTGTCTTTGGCCTTTTTCGCCTCAATACAATTAGCTTCTCGAAGTAGCCTCACATCCGACTCGGCAAGGCTGGCAAAAGAAATCAACTCAATAACGTCAGAATTCGCCACTTTATACGCCTTTCCGCCAGTCTACCGCCACTTTATACGCCTTTCCGCCGGTTTTTCATTCTGGGGAAGCCGAGCCATGTTCAAGCAGCGTCATCCCCCCACTTGCAACATTAAAAACACAGAAGCCTGAAACCGGCATTATTGCATCAGCAATATTCAGTCGGTTTCAGGCTCAATCGTTAATCCTCTGGCGAAACGACGGTCTACTTCTTCAGCAGCGGCGCGACCTGCTCCTCGTAGGCGGTCAGGGCGGTGTCGATCACGTTGTGCATGTCGTAGTACTTGTACGTGCCCAGACGACCGCCGAACACAGTGTTCGGCTCGGCCTTGGCCTTGGCCTCGTACTGGGCGTACAGTGCCTTGTCCGCATCCGTGTTGACCGGGTAGTACGGCTCGTCGCCGCGTTCAGCGAAACGGCTGTATTCCTCCCACACCACGGTCTTGTTCGGGTTCTGGGCATCGTGGCGCTCCGGGTTGAAGTTCTTGAATTCGATGGCGCGGGTGTAGGGTACGTCCGCGTCGGAGAAGTTCATCACCGGGCAGCCGAAGTGGTCGCCCTCATCGTAGCGGACTTCTTTGAAGTCGACCGTGCGCCACTTGAGGTCGCCGAGCTCATAGTCGAAGTAACGGTCCACCGGGCCCGTGTACACCACCGGCACGCCCGCGGCCTTGAGCGCCTTCTTGTTGTACGGCTGGGACTCGTCGAAGAAGTCGACTCCAAGCTCCACAGTGATGCGCGGGTCGTCGATCATCTTCTCCATCCACGCGGTGTAGCCGTCGGCGGGCAGGCCCTCCCACGTG
>OJSJ01001120.1_pt1 | contig 22233 bp, 19 predicted proteins | sample 1599381 | NCBI WGS metagenome assembly OJSJ01 (sample SAMN04168658, study PRJEB22393) | human gut metagenome | biome: human gut microbiome; feature: stool | host: Homo sapiens | collected 2014-03-24 | reverse complement strand
CGCTCGGTCAGCATGGTCAGGTAGAATTCACGCTGGATCGGCAGCAGTTCAGGGACACCTTCGAGAAAGTTATGGATCGCATCGAGGTCGATTCTTGAACAGACACGCTTGAGCGCCTCATTGCAATCAGGATTCTTCAGTGAGGAGATGTAATCAAAATAAGATATCTTTTTCCCACCTTCTTCGATAGAGGAAGTTGGGAAGGTATAGATGCGCTGATCGATTTCCGCTTCGTCTTGCAGCACAGTTTTCATCCGTTCCAAATCAAGCTGCGGGTACAGGCAGGAACCGCAATCATAGATCGGCGCTAACTCTGCCTGCTGCTTTTCCTCATCCACCAGGAACCCCCAGTTGCCGTTGTGCCGGTCGAAGTTGCCCAGAAACGCATCCGCAATAAACATATCCCAGAAGAAGGCGCGGAGCTCATCCGCGGGATACAGTGTCTGCTCATTGACAGCCTCCAGAATGGAGTCCAGCTCCTTGCCGTAGCCATTCTGCTCACTGTCGATGCAGGTGCTCTTCAGTTGGGCGAACTCAATCAGCCGTTTTCCGCCCTCTGTGAAATCACGGCAGGCAACCACCAGCTTGCTCTTGCCTCGGCTGTCCGTGTAATTGCCCAGCAGGGTATCCTGTACCCGGAAGCCCAGCATCTCAAAAATGTGACAGGCCACATATTCGCTGATACAGCCGTTGGTGTAGCTCATCTCTTTGTTCCGGCTGGGGCGCGGAGGGAACTTCAGCATGTAGCTGGAGCCCTCATAGGAGATATTGATCTTGTTCCCATTCGCGCCGCCATAGGCGCGAAAACGGTTGACAGGGCAGTTGGTAAAATCGATCACAGATCATTCCTCCCCTCTACAGGTATTTTGCTCTCAGGTAGTCCGCCTGCTCCAGTGTGATGGCATTGCTCCACTGGTTGGAGTTGATGGCTCCGTACAGCTCTCCCCACAGGCAGTCCATATAGGACACATGGTTTTTCTCTCCCTGGATATATTTGTCCAGGGCTTTTTGCAGGCTGGCCGGCAGATCTTTTTCCAGATAGGAGTGGTCCTTGGGCTTCCCATCCGGGGCCAGTCTTTGCTCCACCGTCATGGTCAGGAGTTCCTCCATGGGTCTGTCTCTGCCGCGCTGCCATGGATGACCAGCATGGCCAGCGCCTCTTTGGTGATCCGATACTGTAGGTCCCTTGCCAGTTCTGTGTTCATGTGATTTCCTCCTGCGTTGTTATTTTGCCGCAGTCCCCGGCGGCTGAACACACAATGCCACATCCCCGCGGGAAAAGCCATTCACCAAACCCAACGAGAAATGCCCCCCATCTTTGACATAGACGCCCAAGTCACATGGCCGGCCCGGTGGGCGGCTCCGGCGCCTCCGCCATGACCTGGGTGCTGTATTCCACGAGGCCCATGCCCGTCTGTTCCTGACAGTAGTCCTCCATCTTCCGCAGCAGGACTTCCTTTTCCGCGGCGTTGAGGTGATAGGAGAGGGCTGTTTCGCTGCCGTCCCCCCGGTGGAGCGCGATCTCCAGCTCGTCGCAGACCTGGCCGGAGGCCATATCGTAGTTGGCGTAGACGTTCAGCCCGTCGTCATTCTCCGCAGTGCAGACCTGGGTCCCGAACACCGCGTCCACGTCAAAGGACGTTTCCAGGTAAAAATTCAGGAGGCCGTCCACCTCGGAGATCTCCTCCGCCATCCGGACCTCCCGCGCGGAGAGATGGCCCGCCGAGGTGATCTGCCTGCCGTCCAGCGCGTCCAGGAACCGGGCCCATCGCTGGTCGCTGTCGAGGTGCGCCTTGCGGTCCGCCTGATAGACCGCTTTAGAGACGTCCCCCATGGCAAAGGTCTGCCAGCCATCCATCACATTGACAGCGGAAAACTCCCGCTTATCAAAGTCCAGCTCAAAGGCGCCGGTGACCTTTCCTGTATTCTCCATGCGCACCAGCACCATGTCCTCAAACGCCTCGGGAGTGATCTCCTCCGCCTGATGTAGCATCTGCTCAAAGGAGGAGGCCCCGCGCTCTCCCCGCAGGTAGGATCGCAGGAGCCGGGCGGCGTCCAGAAACTCCAGAGGCCGTTCTACCTGGAGGCAGCGGTCCTGCCCGGACTCCCGGATGCGGAAGATGGCGAACTTCCTCGCGGCCTCCAGCTCCTGTCTGGCCTGCCGATCCTCCTGCCAGAGTTCCTGACTGATGCGGCTGTACTCCTGCTCGGGAACCAGCTCGTTGATGAGCTGGTCCAAATAGTCCCCGAGCTTATCCTCCACAGTCTCATCCTTCAGATGGCGGCTCAAGGCGTCGTACCACCGCTCATCCAGCCACACACATATTTCTCTGCTTTTCATTCCGCAGCACCATCCTTTTCCAAAGCAGTTTGCCCTTCCGGTCTGGGCGCCTTCTCCGGGGGCTTTTCCACGCCGGGGCGGGCGGGACGTTTGGGTCTGGCCGGTGGCGGCGCCTTGCGGTCCAGAAACTCCCGCACAGCCTCCGGTATAATCCGTTCATATAGTTCCGTGAGTGCCTCATTCATGCGCTTCTGTACAGTGGTGTTCTCTTTCTTCAGATAAAATTCCAGGGCGTCCAATTTCTCGCCGTCAAAGGAGAGGGTGATCTCGGTCTTCTGCATTTCCGACGCCTCCTCCTACATCATCTGTGGAGCGTCTATCTGCGTCTCCGCCTGTTGTACGTTCCAGCTTGCCTCGGCCTCCCGCAGATACTGGCCGGCCAGGTCACGGTTCTCCCCGAACAGAGGCCGCACATGGGGGAAGCCGTAGTGCTCTCCCTCCACGCTGGTGTCGTACCGGCCCAGCACATAGTGGAGCGGCACATCGTGCATGGTGAAGAACTCGCCGCGTACCGAGCAGGTCCGTTCGGACGGATCCACTGCTTCCACGACTCCGCCCCGCAGCTCAAAATCACCGGGTCCGCCGTATGGCTCCGTACCGACGAACAATACGGTTTCTCCCGGCTTCAGCTCCCCAACCAGCAGACGGTCCCGCATGGCGGAGATGATCTCCCCCCGGTAGACGAACTGTTTCTCTGCCTGGAATTCGGCGTCGTCCATCTCCATGACGCTCAGCGCCTTTTCATAGGCGTTTTGGATCTGCTCCTGTGCCGCGTCATATTTAAAAATGTGTATCCCCAGGTCCCCTAAATAGTGGGTGACGCACGCCTCATCCGGTACCAGGAGCAGTTCCTCATAGGTGGCCACCAGATCCGCCGCTCGTTTGTACAAGGCGCCGCGCCCGGTCTCAGGTCTGTCCCGCGGGCCCCACCGCTCAGACTGGCGCTCCATCCGGGGGGCCACAAAGCTCACGTGGAGGTGGTCCCATATCTCATTGCAGAACCGGTCCAGATCCAGATGTTTTGCGGGCCGCTCTACCATCGCCAGTTCATAGACACCCAGGAGGCGGCTGATCATTCCGGAGACCGCGACGCAGTGTTCCTCCCGCGGAACCCAGCTGGCGCAGTAGAATGTGTCATCTTTGAGGTCCAGCTCTGCCAGGAGCTTTCCGGGCGGCTCACAGAAAAGGTCCCGCACCTGCGCGCTGAAACGATCCGCGGAGATCGGCCGCAGGGAAACTCCACCGTGATCCGCAAGTGCTTGGACGGAGGTTTCCCCCTCCCCACCAGCGGCGTCCAGGGCTTTCGTGACCATGGCGGCCACATCCGCGATATTCCGCACCTCTTGCGAGGTAAACCATGCCGTGCGCTCCGCATCCCGGACCTGAAAGTAACTGTCCATAAAACCGCCGCCCCCTTTTATTGAATAGTCTCCATGCTCTGGTCCTCCGACTTATAGGCGTCAAGGATAGAGCGGAACCGCTCCAGCCGTTCCGGCTTCACACCGCCAATCACGAGCTCCGTACCATGCTCCCCGGCACGGGATTCCAGAACGTGGGCGTCCAGCACATCGGAGAACCGCTTCCGCTCCGTGCGGGTCAGTTCTTCTTCCTGTTCAAGCGGTACTGGCTCTCCGCCCTGGGCATGGACGAGAGACAGCTCCTCAGCCAGCTCATACTGGAGAACGTCCCGCAGAGAGATATCAGAGTTTTCCGGCAGGACCATGACGGCGCCCGCGGCCAGCATAGCTTCCGTGGTGAGATATCCATGGGCCAGGATCTCCTCGTTCGGCATTTGCAGTCCGTTGTGGAGTACACCATAGAGATTCTCATCGCCAAAAAAATCAAGGAGAACCTCTACCGCCTCGTAGAAAACCTGTGTCTTTTGCTCCTCCGGAAGTTTGGTAAAGTAGCATGGCTTCTGGCCTGGAATTCTGGGGCAGAAGTTCAAATGGTACGCCATGTCGATCCCTGTATCGGTCATCGACACCGAGTCCACCTCGCTGCGCCTCATGAGCGCCTCCAGCAGCATCCCGTCCAGGCCGTTTCCTCTGCGGACTGTGATCCCGGTCTGTTTTTCCAGCTCCTCACAGCTGATGCTCCAGCTTCCGTTCTCTGTGGCCTCTGTGCCCTGATGGACGATGAGGTCCGCTGCCCGCTCCAGTCTGGCGTTGAGGATATCCCGCATACCCGGCAGATAGGCGGCGAGACGGGGATAGTCATAGCCGCCGGAATAAATCAGGACGCCGTCATCACTGCCCTGACCCAGCGCCAGCAGGCAGTGGACGGCGCTGTTGTCCGCGAACATCCATCTTTTGTTCTCCGCGATGAACGGCTGATTTGTGAGCGGTGTGATGACCAGCGCAGAAAATTGGTCCCGCGGCAATTCCACCACCTTCTCGATCTGGCAGTCATCCATCTGGAAGTTGACCGGTTTGTTCAAGAGATTCGCTTTGATTTTCATTGTGATTTCCTTTCCTCTGCCCTATGGCAGATAGCTGCGGGGGTTTGTCCGCTGGCCGTTGACGCGCACCTCGAAGTGGAGGTGGGGGCCCGTGGAACGCCCGGTGGAGCCGGACAGGGCGATCACATCCCCGGCCTTCACCGTCCGTCCCACCGATGCCAGCAGCTGGGAGCAGTGGCCGTAGAGGGTAGACAGCCCATTCCCGTGGTCGATCATGATGTAATAGCCGTATCCGCCCCGGTTGTAGGTAGACACCGTCACGGTTCCAGGCAGGGCGGCGCGGATGGGTGTACCTGTGGGGACCGCCAGGTCCATGCCGGTATGACCCCTCCGCTCTCCCGTGATAGGGTCAATACGGTTGCCAAACTCAGAGGTGACCACACTCCGCCAGTTCTCCCCGATGGGGGAGCAGAAGCCGTCCGCCCCGATGAACGGTACATCGGCCCCCTCGAAGCTGCCGCTTCCCCCCGTATAGCCGTAGCGGATGAGGCTGTAGATGCTCTCCGCGTTGCTCCGCTGGTCCTCTGTGATCTCCACGCCCATGGCAGAGCGGATATTCTGATAGACCCTCTCCAGATCCTCGATGGGCACAGCCACGGTGTAGGTTTCTTCCTCCTCTGTGGTGGTCCCATCCGCATGTTCCACGGTAACGGTCCGGGTCCGCTCCTCATAGGTAACGAAGCAGTCTGCGAATTTCCGGCAGTCCTGCTGGCTGGGGCTGTCCGCGCCAAAGTACAGCGCATAAAAAAGGGCCTTGACGCGGATCTCGTCAAGGCCGTCTTCTCCTTCTGTCAATTCATTGATATTTTCAATGGCTCCATCCAGGAGGTCGAAGCACATGCGCATATCTTCGATATAGGCGCGGTACTCCTTGGGAGTCTCCGCTGGGATCGTGCCTCCATAAAAGCACAGCTCCACAACGGAGAGGTTGTGGCTGGAGGCGCCCGAACCCAGAGCGCACAAAAAGGCAATCAGCAGGATCACTGGAGAGAGAATCGCCGCCAGCACCCAACCGATTTTCTTTCTGGTGTTTTCATCAGTCAGGGCGAGGATGGCCGCCTTGACTGCTGCGGCAGCGGCGGCGCTCATAAGGTCATTCCGTTCATGGAGGGGCCGTCCTGCTCAGGCCCGCTTTGCAGTTCCGACCAGTATTCGGTCAGCTCCGCCATTGTCTCCTCATATCCCTCGTTCTTTCTCTGCTTCTCCGCCCATGCCTGGTACCGATCCAGGTCGATGCCCTTATCCAGCAGGAGCTTTGCAATGCCGGCCGCCTGATTGTTGACGCAGACATATAGGGCGGCGTAGTTGTCCGGCTCCACCGGCATTCCGTGCTCCAGCATCTTCTCCGCCATCCACTCCTGGTGCTGACCTGTGAGGGTGTGCAGGACGTCTGCCGCATAATTCCCCGGCTGGACGCCCTTGTCCACCAGCTCCATTGCGGTCTGGAAGTCCAGCCGCTCCGCAACCAGACGGAGGAGGTTTGGGGGCGCGGCGGCAATCTGCTCGGACGTACATTGGGCGATCAGATCTTTGGCCATGTTTCGATGGCCATTCGTATAGGCATGCAGGATGGCCACACCGGTGAGAGCGGGAAGCGGCTCTGAGAGACAGCTTTCCGCCTGCTCTATGAGAGACTGCACCCGCTGCCCATCTCCGGTATCCACCGCCCGCTTGCAGGCGGTGAGGTAGGATGAGGGAGAGATATTCGTTGCGACAGATAGTAGACTTAGAGTCATCCTTCTGCCTACCGCTCCCGGCCGGCCCGCCGTCTCAACCAACAAGCTGTCCGCCTGGTCCAGTGCTTTGGGATAGAAGGCCCAGAACGCCGATAATTCACCATCCCGGATCGCCAGCACCGTTTTGTCGTAATCGCTCATGCGTAGAGGCCGCTGTCCCACCTCCTCCATATAGGCTGTGATGCTCCCGGTCATCCGCCGCAGGAGCTGCTCCGTCTGGGACATGGCCTGCTCCTGCCGCTCCCGCTGTTCCACCAACACCTGGATGATGGTACGCTGTTCCGCGGGATTCAGGTGGATGATCATGGCCTCCGGCTCCGCCTGTTCCCCACGGCGGAGGTACCGGGCATAGGTTCCTCGATCTCCATGGAATGCCTTGGTGATGGCGGAGGAGATGAGAAACATCCGGTCCAGGTCCGCGCCGGTCTCACCCAGGGTCTTGCCGGTGATGAAGTTCCTTGTGACTGTCCGATTATTTTCATACCATTGCAGAGACACATCTAAATAGACGCCCTCGCTGCCGCCGTAGTCGGTGGTACAGAAGATATCCGCGTCCCGTGGGATCTCCCGGCCATTCTCCCAGTCACGGTTCATGAGAAAATACTCGTCCGGCAGGTACCCCATACCCTCCAGACGGTGCCTCAGCTCCTCAAAGACCTCCTGCGCGGTACGCTGTCCGGCGTACTGCTTCCGCCGGGGATCTTCCGGGGACGGTTCCCAGCGGGATAGTTCAATTGGTTCCATTTTCGTTTCCTCCTTGGTTTTGTATGTTCATCCCATATCGCCGTGTGGCTACAAAATCAAGACGGAAAAGGCGGCGATATGACAAAATTCGGTTGACAGGGTTCAGCTTGTATTTTATGATAATCACATCAAACAGAAAGGATGTGCCCTGAATGGCCGCTCGCAGCACCGAAGAACGTATCGCGCTGATCGACGCGAAGATCTCCAAAAAGCAGGAGGAGATCAAGACTCTGGAAGCCCAGAAGCAGAAGCTCCTCCACCCGGTCACCATGAGAACTGTCATGGAGAAAGCAAAGGCCGCCGGCCTATCCGCGGAAGAGATCGCGGAGAAGCTGGGGCTTGAAATGTAATTTCATATCCTGTGGAGATGGACGGCACGAATGCGCCGTCCATTTCTTTACACATAGGGGACTGCCATTGACCTTCCAACAGATGCCGGCTTTATCGTCCGCCAGCTGTCCCGAACAGCTTTTCCTTATAGGGCGGCGCGTGGACCTCCAGCAGATACCGCTCGTTGCCGCAGCGGTAGAGGCAGACGCCCCGCTGGGGATAACGGATGAGCTCGAACTCAGCAGGCTCCAGCTGGAGGTTGTCCATATAGAACTTCTTGTCCACACTGCCGGCGTTGAACAGGAACTGGTGGGTGGGGATGGCAAACAGCGGCCGGGTCAGCTCCCGGACCCCATCTACGTCGAAGTCCTCCAGATTCTGGCTGGCCAGAATCATGGATGACTCTTTCTTTCGAACCCGCTTGAGGGAGTTTCGGATGTATTGGATGGCGGTCAGGTTGCTCAGCCAGATGTATAGCTCATCCAGTCCCGCCGCGGTATTCCCCTCTGTGAGCAGCTTGTCGCTGAGGTAGGACAGCACGTTGAACAGCAGGGCGTTCTTTACGTTCCGGCTGGCTTGAAGGAGTCCCTTGACGCCGAAGACCAGAAAGCGGGAGGTGGTGATGTTGGTGTGGCCGTTGAAGAACTTGCTCTCCGCGCCCCGGCACATGGAGTGGAGGCCCAGCAGGACCTCCTGCAGCAGTTCCCTTGGGTAGAGGGGATACTCCTCGCTGTCATAGTTTCGGTACGCCTCCTCGATCACGTCATAGAGGTCGGAGAGGACTGGATAATCCCTGGGAGACAGGGGCTGGAAGTCGGTATCGTCGTCCATGCCCCATTTGGCGTACAGCCGCCCCAGCATCAGCTCAATGGTATCAATATGCCGGTCTGAGAACTCCTTATAGGCCCGAAAAAAATCCTTGAGGAACGAGATATGCTGGCTGAGCCGGGTCTTCTGGCGGAACGCGGCGGGAGCATCCGGGTCATCCCCCTCGCTGCCGTCATCCCACAGCTTCGGTTCTAAGGGATTGATCCGGTACTGTCCGCTCATCAGGTCGATGAAGCACCCGCCCAGGTTGGAGCAGAGGTCCACAAGCTCATGCTCCGTGTCCAGGCAGATGGCGGACTTGCCGCTTTCCAGAATGTTGCACAGCAGGAGCTTGAGCAGGTAGCTCTTGCCCTGGCCGCTGTTGCCCAGGATGAGGACGTTGGCTGTGGTCTTGTCATCGGTGCGGCGGTCCAGATCCACGATGATGTTGGAGCCGTACCGGTCCCGGCCAATGTAGAAGCCGTTGGGGTCCGTCTTGCCGGAGTAGTTGAACGGGTACAGATTGGCAACGGATTTGGCCGGCAGCACCCGCTCAAACTGGGAGCCGAAGGTGTTGCGGCCCGCCGGATTGGAGGAGAGGAATCCCTCCCGCTGGCGCAGGAGGAGCCGGTCTGCGCCCAGCTTGCTCCGGATCAGCTCCGACGTCACCTCATCCCGCAGGGCGCGCAGACTGTCCGGGTCTCTGGCGGAGAGCTCAATGAACACAGCGCAGTGGATGAGGGGCTCGCTGTTCTTGCGCATGGAGGCGATGAGCGCCGCCACATCCTGGAGGTTGGCTTCCGCAGTGACCGCCTGCTTCATGCTGCTGGTGCTGCCCCGGTCCAGCTTGTTCTTGTTCTCCGCGTTGTGGATAATCTTGTCCTCCTCCGCCACGGACACCTTCCGGTTATAGATGTGCAGGGTCACGCCGCTCTTTTCCCCCAGGCGGCGGAGCAGAGCCAGCTCCTCGGTGCTGGCGGGGTAGCTCCGCAGGGCCAGGGTGCAGCGGTAGGTCCCGCCGCAGATGTAGTGGTCCGTGTTGAACTTCACGGCTGTGGGGGCGATGAGGTCCAGGAAATCCTTGACGCGGGGTTCCGAGGGCTTGGAAGGGACCCTTTTATTCGTTTTCTTCTGAACTTTTTTAGCCACGGTCCATCACCCCCCTCTCTCCGTCGCAGTCCTCAAAGCGGTCCGTGGTCACATCCTGCTGGTAGTAGACCGACAGCAGACGCTTGACGTCCTGCTCCTCCGCGAGCCGCACATGGAAGCCCTGGTCCCGGATTCGTTTTTCCATCTGGCGGAGCTGGACCTCGTCGCTCTCTCCGCTCTGCTGATCCAGCCGGAAAACCAGAACGAACTCCCGCGCCGAGGCGGTGGTGGTCTGGATCTCATCCAGATGGGCGGAGTCCTGCCGCAGCAATTCCCGCAGGGCGGGCAGTTCCTCCTGCTCCAGCCGCTGGCGGTACCACTCCTGATTGCGCTGAAAGGACTCGCGGGAGTCCAGCGCCAGGATACGCAGCTCCGGCATAGCGCACAGCAGGTGGGTCAGGGCCGTCACCCGGCCCCGGACCCCTTCCTCCGAGAGCACGGAGAGGTTATCCGGCTTGATGAGGAAAAAGGCCAGCTCTCCTTCCGCGGTTCGGACGCCGTAGCCGGTGAGCTGGCTGATGCCCATGAGCTGCCGTGCGGTCTGCCGCTGGCGCAGCTCCTGTTTCTGCTTTTTATTCAACCGCTTCCCCCCATTCGTAATACTGCTGTTTCAAAAACAGAAAATTGACGGCATAGCGCAGGAAGTCCAGAATGCTGGCGTCCTCCACGCGGATGCTGAGGAACGCGAAAAGGAATGTGGCCACCAGAGGCGGCAGGAAGCCGCTCTGCGCCAGAGCCAGGACAGAGAGGATAAAGCCGGTCCCGATGATAGCCACATCCCGCAGGGGCCACAGCCACAGCATGGCTTTGGCTCTCAGGTTTTCAGGGTAAATATAGATATTCGTCCCTCCCTTGGCAAACAAAATGGACGGGAGGTTTCTCCTCCCGTCCTGGATGATCTTTTGTTCATTACTGTGCGTCGTTGGTATGGAGTGCGGCATCCGCATCTCCCATGGCGGTTTCTTCCTGTGACAGTTCCGCTCTTAGGGGTACGTGTATTCTCCAGAGAGTGGGTTAAAGCTGCGGCGCCGCTTTTCCTCCTCGGTCAGCTCCGGCAGGACCTCCACTATGGGCGATCCGTCCGCTTCCGCCCCGGCCTCCCAGGCTGAGACGGCGTTTTCCACCAGACTGACCATAAATTCCTTTTGGGAGAGCTTCTTATGCGCGGCCAGGTATGCTTTGATCTGATGGAACAGCTCCTCCGTGACGGCGAACGCCAGCGTCCGGTCCCCCTTTTGGGGCGTGTACCCCTCCAGCATCTTGAGGGCCTTACCCTGTTCCCACAGAGCGAGTCCCTGTGTCACCAGGCCAATCACGAAATCCCGCTGGGACTGGCCCCCGTGGGCCGCCAGATACCGCTTGACCCGCTGGAACAGTTCCTCCGATACCGAGAAGGCCATGGTCCGGCCGCCGCTCTCTATCCGGGGCTGCGGCTTGGGTCCCTCATAGTGCTCCCGGATGATCCGCTCCATGAGGAGGCTGGTGGTCAGGCTCTCATCCGCCGCCACATCCTCCCGGATCTTCTGGTGGAGTTCTTCACATAAATTAATCGTCAGTTTTCCCATTTTGTAGGCTCCTTTCCTTTTGGTAGGCCAAGTATATCCCAGGCTATGGCCCAAAGCTATTCACCAAATCCGACGAAGAACCTGGCTAAAACGAAGCACAAGCAACAAGCCCTTTTTCGGAATTTTTGGTGGCCATTGGTTCCGATCATGTGTATAATCAAGATAACTTGTTCACAGGAGGGATCTGGGATGAAGCGGTGCCGCTGGGCGGACCCAAACTCGGAATTATACATTGCCTACCACGATAACGAATGGGGGCGGCCGGAGCATGATGACCGCAAGCTCTTTGAGATGCTGACTCTGGAGGGCTTCCAGGCAGGCTTGTCCTGGCTGATGATCCTGAAAAAGCGGGAGGCGTTCCGCAGGGCTTTTGACAACTTCCAGCCGGATGTGATCGTCCAATACGGCCCGGAGAAGGTGGAGGCGCTGATGGCTGACGCAGGCATCGTCCGCAACCGGCGCAAGATCGAGGCCGCGATTCGTAATGCCGGGGTATATCTCTCCATTCAGAGGGAGGTTGGCTCCTTTGACCGCTACCTTTGGTCTTTCACAGGCGGGAAAGTCATCCTGAATACGGATGATGAAGCGCGCGCTCATACAGAGCTGTCTGACCGTATCTCCAAGGACTTGAAGCACCGGGGCATGAGCTTCGTCGGCACCACGATCATCTATGCGTTCCTACAGGCTGTGGGTGTGGTCAACGACCATGAGCTGTCCTGCTTCTGTCATCCGAATAATCAATAAGAGACCGCTATGGTGATTCCCCGCATGATGAACTCCACACAGGGGATGGCCACGCTGTTGCCCAACGCCCGATACCGGGCGGAGTCCGAGGCGTCGGAGAGAGCCGTCCAGCCATCCGGGAAACCCTGGAGGCGTTCGCATTCCAGCGGCGTCAGGCGGCGGATCAATCGGCGGCTATCTGCCTGTTGACATACCAGGTCTGTGGCATCTTTATACTGTCTGGCGCTTTCTGTAGAGGCCACATCGTTATCGTGAAATACGTCTACACGCTGTCTGGCATAAAGAATGCCGTCCTTTTCAGAAGGCGACCCGTGAGCCGCGTCTCTCTGTTCCACCAGCGGCAGATTGTTGCCTCCGGTCCCTGCACGGGCGGAGAGCGTCGGGGCAATGGTGTGTGGCCCGGTGTATCTGGCATCGATGCCGTGGTTTTCATACACCAGGGGTTGATGCCCGTGCTCCTGAGCCCGCAGGGTCCCCGTGATCCCCACCGTACAGTCCATCACGCTGCCGCCCTGGTCGTTCAGGCACAGGACAGAGGGCATACAGTTCCCGCTGGCTGTCCCTTTCAGCGTGGGGGAGATCTTCTCGGAATAGCCGATGCCTCCGGCCTTGGCTCCGGCCCCCGCAGAAAATCCGGCAACAAAGGTCTGCTGCTTCATTCCGGGTTGTGCCTGAAGCGCACCAGTAAGATCATGCAGATCCCGTACCTCACGCCCCAGGGCGGCTTCTCTTGCCGCTTTGCGGCAATTCACCTTCTCTCTCTGATTTGCGGCAAAGACCACGGAATCGCCGTTGATGAAGGTCTGCATCTGCATATTACTGGTGGCCATCAGCGTACCAGCTACACCATATAGGTTGGTGTCCTCATCTCTCCGATTGATGTGATACGCTCTCATCTCCGCTGTCTGGAAATTCATCGGGAGCAGGCCGGCCTGAGCCATCAAAGCCCACTCCAGCCGCTCCGGCAGCGGTTTACCGCGCTCCTTTGCTCTGCGCAGGATGCCGAGACAGGCTTTTGGACTCAGGTCGTGTCTCTCGTCAGGATCTCGCTCCAAGATGCTGGATAGATCACATTTGACCGGCTCTCTGGGAGCTGCTCCAGTGTTGAGCGGCGGGCCATTTTCCTGCCACGGGGATCGGAATTCCCAATAATGGCACCCGAACAGGTCCACATGGCCTTTGGACAGATCCAGGTGGAAATAAGGAATGGAAATCAGCGTGGACAGGGTTAAGGTCCCGCTTTTTCGTTTCGGAGGTCTCGCATATATTTCATCAGCCTCCTCCAGAGAGAACAGCATCATCTGGCCGTCGCTGTCGCAGTGCTGCATAGTCAAGCCTCCCATCTAAGACATCAAACAGGAGCAGGGGCGCGAGAGGGCCGGCAAAGTCCGCCACCAGAAAAATGCGCTTTCTCCGCTGAGCGACGCCCCAGAATTGCGCGTCAAGGCAGCGCCACGCCAGAGAGAAGCCGTTTTCCATCACGGCGTCTCCCGCGTCCGGCCACGAATAGGGATAGGATCGCGGGACCTCCGCGCCGATGTCATGGATCCGAATGATCTCCTCCAGCACAATACGGAAGTCCTCCCCTTTGGGCGATCCGCTGCTGAACGCGCCTGGAACATTCTCCCAGCACATCCAGCGGGGACGGATGTCGGCGCCGGTCCGGCCCCGTTCTCTCTCCGCTGTCCGCATTTCCTTTATGATCCGAATCTGTTCCATAAAAAGGCCGGAACGGGCGCCGGATAATCCGGCGCGCGCTCCGGCCACGCTCAGGTCCTGGCAAGGGCTGCCCCCGCAGATGATGTCTACCGGGAGCAGCAGCCTGCCGTTCAACTTTGTGATGTCGCCCTTATGGGCCATGCCTGGGAAGCGCCGCTCCGTGACTTTCATGGGGAACGGCTCGATCTCGCTGGCCCAGAGAGTTTTGATCCCATACCGCTCCGCCGCGAGGGGGAAGCCTCCGATGCCATCAAACAGGCTCCCCATGGTCAGGTTCATCCCATGGACATCCCCATCCCCTCCGTAGGCGAGAGCTCCATGGACTGGATCTCCTCCATGCTGACGCTCCGCACAGGGATGCCGAGACGCTCCGCCATCTCCTTTTCTCCCGCCATGCCGGGGCTGATCCGGTCCCCACACAGCCACAGCTCGTCACAAAGCCTTAGCATCCGGTTTCCCAGATCAATGCCCAGCTGCCGTTCCTCCGGGTCGCTGTCATCCAACATCTGGGTGTAGAGCAAGTGCGGACAAAATGGGGTCATCTCCTCCGAGATGGCATACCGGCATGCCTGCCGGGCGAACTGGAGGTTTCGCTTCACATCTCCGGACAGAGGGGAAGCGATGTAGACCACCTTGGCCTGGGTGTCTGTCTCCCTCTGGGGCTGATGCCGATATGAGGGATCATTGACTACCAGACCATTCACGCCTACTTCAACAGACTGCTCCATTTCCTCAGCCCACTTCAGGTACGCCGGGTCAGCTCCTCGCCGGTATGTTTCCGGCAGCCATTTTGCCGGGATGCTGAACAGCCTGGAGGAGTACTCTGTCTCCCGCTGAATGGTATAGGCAAGGGCCTCGTGGATTGCCGGGAGCAGGGGCCACATGGATTGCGGATCGTCATCCCGAAAGTTGACCTCAAACATGACCACATCCTCGTACCGCTCCCAGCTCCCGCTGTCATCCTCGTTCCACACATAGTCGGCGGAGGTGATGGTCACGCCTTCGTCATTGCAGTTGATCCAGATGGTCTTATCCAGATCAGGGAGGCGTACAGCCAGTGTCCCTACCATGCAGCCCCCTCCAGTGTTGCCGTAGATGCGGTCTGTGACTTCATATCGCATGATCTCAGGGTCTGCCTGTAGGGAAATTGTTTTGAGCAGCTCCGCCTGTATGCTCCGCTCCGCATCATACCCGCCCGGATACTCCACACACCGGTACTCCGCGGCGGGGTGGCGGTTGAGCCGCAGCGCCTCCATATCCCGGATCTTCAGTTCCGCGTCCCCACGCTCGGTAAAGAACAGGCGGCGGCTGTTCTCAGATAAAAAGCCGGACAGCCCCGCCATGGGACTCTCCGGCCTTGCATCCACCCAGATCGCGTAGATTTTAGGCGGATGGAATTCGTTTCCTTCTGTCATATTCATCTCCTATTTCGGCGCCACCGCGGCCGCGATGGTCCGGGTGGTGTTGACGGCGGCCTGCGCTGTGTAGACCGCGCTCATGATGTTGGCTCTCGTTGTGGTATCCAGGCCAAAGGTACCGGCGATCCTGGGCACCTCCCCCGCGGAGAGCATGAGCCCCAGTCCCAGCAGGGCGTGGTCCTTGAACACCATAAGGCCCGCCACCAGAATGGTGGATTGCAGAAAGGCGGTCAGGCACAGGCCGATGACCTGCTTCATCCACTGTACAAAGCCATCCACATATCCTCTGGGAATGCTGAACATATACAGCGATCCAACGGCAATCTGGATGAGCAGGATGCCGCCCCGCTTCAGGTTTGCGAAAAAGACCTTGATCACCGCGTAGGCCATAAGGATGATGCAGAATAGGAGCATGATGGGGCTGGTAATGACGCCAAAGCCAAAATCCAGCGTCACCTGCGTCATATCCGCGATGCTTTCCACACTGCCGAGATCCGTGATGATCTGCTGTCCCACATCCCCAATGCTGGTCCCGTAGCCGGTGAGCCCGGCGCTGAGCTGGCCCTGCAGCGATACGGACAGGGCGTAGAGCCGCACGGGAAGGATGGTGAACAGGCTGACGGCCAGGAAGCCCTTGATGGCGCCCAGCGCCGTGTGCTGGAGATTGGCCCGGCCTGTGGTGTACTCAATGCCGAACTCAAAGGCGCACACCACCAGGCTCACCCCATACAGCGCCCAGCCAAGCTGGGAGAAAAACAGGACGATGGCCTGTACCCACTCCAGTTCAAAGATCTCCACCCCCATGTTGCCCATGGCAGAGAAGAAGTTCCCAAGGAAGCCCACGATCTGTCCGTAGAACCAGTCGATCAGGTTGTCCATGACTGTGGAGGCCACAAAGTCCCAGATAAACAAAGAAAAATCACCCCTCTTGCGAAAGGGGCGTACCGCCTGCGGCGGAATAAAAATGAGGGCCGTACAGACGGTACGGCCCTCATATAGTCGTTGCGACAGAAAGAAAGCGGGCACTGCTTCAGTGCCCGCGTGTCTTTATGCCAAAATTCAATTCCATATTAGCATACTCTCTGGTGCGGGGTATGAAGGAAATAAATTTGGGGTATCACATGGTCTGCTGACACTGAGGAGAGTGGTCTTTGAACACTTCCCCCTCAGCCGCGTAATAGGCGCTGGCTACATCCCCGCCATCATTCATATGCTTCACAGCCCGAAGCATACTGTCATGGTTTTGGGGTTCCATGAGGAAGCCCACCAACGCAAGAGCTAGCACATGGTCCAGACTCCCGCCAAGACTCAGGTACTGGGCCGCGCTTCGGATCTCCGTGGGCAGAACCACAGCAAGCGTATTGTAGAGCTGTCTGCTGATGTCGCGCCCATATTGAGCGTCCGCGTCATGAAACGCGCCGCAGAGGCCGCTGACAATTTCAGCAAAGGACTGATCAAAATCCTCGTTGATCTCATAGGCTGCCCGGATCCACTCGCTGAATGTCCCGTCCTGGCCCCCCAATCCCTGCTCCAACGCGTAAAATTGGCGGATCCCCTGGGACAGATCTGAGCTGAACTTCCGTTTGTTTTCTCTGGTATCCCACTTTCCGCTTTGAAATTCCTCCAAAGCCGCATGGGACTCCTCCATCGCCTCCAGCGTTGGATCACACCCATTCTCTACCGCGTGATCGCTGATCCGCTCCAGCGGCCAGCCCTCCTTCAGAAGCTCAGCCGCGCCGCGAAGCTCAAAATAATTGAAGACAAACTTTTCTCCGTAATTGAACAGGGCCGCGGCGGTTTCCATGCCTTGGTGCCGCTTGATGAGGGCGAGCTCCACAAAGGAGCGGTCAAAAATTTCGGATTCTGTTTCCGTCCCGTCCCGGTCCAGATTTTTAGCGTATTCCAGCCAGTTTTTCATGGCCTGGTCAGAGACATCCGGAAGCAGGTCTGTTATCCTCCGCTCAAAATCTTCCCTGGTCATAGCGTCAGAGCCCCACAATGCCCCAGATGTAGTTTGGGGCCAGCAGGACGAAAATTAAGCACACGAATAGGATAGCGGGGCCGGTCCATTCAAACTGACCATGCTTCCGATAATCAAAATACGCCATTGCTAATTTGACAAAAAAAGCGATGGCCAGCACCATGCCCAGCGCCGGAAACACGACGCTGTCCACCACCGTTTTGATCTGCTCTGAGGCGTCTCCCCAGGTCTGTTCCACCGCATCCGCCACATCATCCGCGGCGGCCAGCGCGGGCATACAAAAAAGCCCTGCCAGCAGGAAAACCGCCAGCAGGACGCAGACCCATTTTTTCAGTTTCACAGGCTCTCCTCCTTAAAATCACGTCTATAAAATCGATGCGGAAATCGCTTGATTTTCTGCTCCACCTCCTCAGAAACACAGCCGCCCCAAAAGCCTTGGAGCGGGGCAGTCGTGAGTTGACAACGCCCTCGATGTATTGCATAGTACAAGTTTAATCTATCGGATATTCTGCTTGCGTTGGAGGAAACAGTATGAACGAAGAGAAACTACGCTGTACACCCGGAAGCATCCCGCCTCTGACGGCGGGTTCAACGGTCAGGCTCAGGCCATGGTAAAGGCCGCCGCGGAGGCGGGATACGAGGCCGCTCCCCGCGGCTCCATTGTGAAGGCGATATGCGGAAGCAGTTCGAAGCCCTCACTGGCGTGAAGCTGGACGATGACGTTTCTTGGGAGATTGTCGTCGTTCAGAAGGACCGATCTCTCTCCGAGTGGGGGGCACGGCCCAATAAGGCCGCGCCCCTGCTTTATTTGTCTTCCGCGGTAAGCCTCAGTAGCCGGTGCGGGGCAGGGGATTGGATGGCTTGTAGACCTTGGTCACCCACCGGCTGGTGGCCATGATCCACTGGCCGTCATAGACGCCGCCCGTATCCGCCTGGTTGGTGAACTGGGACCCGCCAGTGGCCCAGGAGACCACATTGCAGTACACCCGCGGGGCTTCCACCTGTCGGAAGTTGGCTGGGACGACGCCGAAGGACACCATGAACTGTGTCACATACTCATTGGAGGCCAGCCCCAGCGCGGCGGGAGATGCGTCCAGCACATAGAGCTGCTGGGTGCTCAGGTTATCCGCCAGGACGCGCCAGGTATCCCCGCTGAGGTTGGTCTTGTAGACCACCTTGTAATTACCCGGCACATTGTAGGTCCCGGTGACCAGCTTATCCAGCCGCACCGCCTGAGTGGGGAGCGTGTCCCTCCAATAAAACGAGGTGAGGCTGGTGGTGGAGTTGTTGGCGATGCCGCTGAGGTCATAGCGGATCTGCTGGCCCGGCATGACCTCCACATACCCTGTCTTCTTGATGCTGACGTTGGTATAGAGGCTCTTATTGGTCATAGCTGCCTTGACGATCTGGCCCTCATGCTCAATCTCCACCTCAATGGGCGTTTTGTCCAGGCCGTAGAAGTCCGCCGCCCTGGATTCAATGATTTTATAGCGGGCCAGAGGCAGAGGCTTGCTCACGGCCACACCATTTTTATTAGTCCGGATGGTATCCACCAGACGGCCCGTCCGGGCGTTGTAAATCTCAAACTCTGTGTTAGGGATCGGGGTGCCGGCAGGCCAGCCGTTCATGGAGTTGTAGTCTTCCGAGGTCTTCGTGATCTGGATCTGTCCGGTGATGGGGGTATTCTCCCACTCAACCTCAGTGACTTTTCCGGCTTGTACGTATACAGTCTTGAGTTGGTCGTCCACAATGTAGCCCTCGTTCTCCAGCTCTCGCAGATAGAACCGGCCAGAACTGGTCAAATCATCGATATAGACATATCCCCGGTCATCCGAGGTGTATTGACAAATAGGCTTCCGATTGCTATCATAAAGCAAGAAAACGACGCCGGGGATTCCCTCACCGTCCGGGTCCACCTTGTGGATGAGAATACCACTGATGGGCTGGTTGGTCACAGTCTCGCGGGTGACCTGCCCATCCTCCACCGTGAAATAGATGGGGGTAGCGTCCAGGCGGAACGAGCTGGGACAGTTCGTTTCCACCGCGTAGTAATCACCGGCCTCCAGAGGGAGATAGACCTTGCCGTCTTTCCCTGTGGTGACGGTGTCCACCAGTGCGTCATCGCTGACCTTGCGGATCTCGAACGTCGTGTCAGGAATCCGCTCCGTTTTGTCTGCCGCACTGACCTTGGTAAATTCGACGCCGCCCTCCGGCTCATTATAAAAGTAGAGGGTCTGGACCTCGTCGCCCTCCGAGATCTCAATGGTCTGAGGGGTACTGTCCAGAACATAGCCCGCGACTGTGGAGACCTCCTTTGCCGTAATGGTCATGCCGGCGGTGAGGCCGGTGATGACCACACGGCCCTTGCTATCGCTCACATATCGGCCATTGTCCGGGCCGATATAAGCCCCGGTGGAGTCTGTCACCAGAAATTCCACCCCGGCCAGCGGCTGGTCGTTCTTTTTGCCATCGTAGATGTACTTTTGGAGGACCAGCGTTTTCTCCGGATCATTGTAAAAATAAAGATGCTGGGTATCGTCCGGATTGACCACCACCGTCTGGCTCCGGGTATCCTCGTCAATGGTATAGCCTGGTACGCTCTGTACCTCAGTCACCACGACGGTGCCTGTGACCCCAGAGAGGATGATCTGTCCCTCTAAATTGCTCCAGTACAGGCCGTTGGAGGACAACTGGCCGTTTTCATCCGGCAGGAAAGAACCATCCGCATAAGTGATTTTGAATTGCGCCCCCTCCAGCGGCGTTTTTTTGTCGGCGCCCGACAGCTTGTGAATGATCAAATTGCCCAGGGGTTGGTTCCGGAACTCAAGTGACATGGTTTGCCCAGCCTTGATTTCCGCTGTCTGCGGGGTGTCATCCAGCAAATAGCCCGGCTTCGCTCTGGTTTCGCGCACCACCAGCACCGTGCCGGGGTCCTGATTCTCTACCAGGAAGGAACCGCTGCTGTCCGTCACGAATTTGCCGTTGGCGTCTCCCACCAGCGTCCCATCGCTGGTGGTGACCAGAAATTCCACGCCGGAAAGCGGCTCTTTTTTCTCATCATCCGAGATCTTGGTGATCAGCAGAGCGCCCTTGGGGGAGTTGCCGAAGTGGACCTCCACGACCTCCTGATCCTTACCGGAGAGATAGACCGTCTGAGGCGGTGTGTCGATGACATGAGTGCCGTCGCTGGAGAGCTCCTCAATGATATAAGTGCCAGCTTCACAGCCGGTGACGGTAAAGGAGCCATTCTCCGAGGTCTGGTAGACGCCGATTACCGTGCCGCCGCTGCCGCTGGCGTTGCCGCTCAGATACCGGACTTGGAACCAGCAGTCAGATAAAGCGGCCCCTGTTTTGGAATCATACTTCCACACACAGATGGCTGAGAGAGGTTGGTTTTGGAAGCGGAAGGTATGGCTTCCCCCAGCCGGAATGAATACCTCCTGCGTGTCCTCGTCCGGCAGGGCGAATCCAGGGGCAGGCTCCAGCTCTTTTACCCGGTACCAGCCGTCCCGGAGGGAGATGTCCGGCTCGGAGAGAACGATACGGCCCTCGGAGTCCGTATAGTACACGCCCAGGTCGTTATACTCTCCGGTGGCGGTATTGTTGGAGGCGTACCAGACCTGCATCTTGACATTTTCGATGGGATCATGAGTGATCTCGTTTTCCTTGATGACCTCAATAAAAGGCCGCTTGTGGTTCTCAAAGCTGATCGTCTTTTCATCGCCGGCGTTCAGGCTGATGGTCTGGACCCGTTCCGATTCCGTTTCTGAGATATAATATGGGGAGGGAACGGATTTTTCTGTGATCTCATAGCTGCCGGGGTCTACCCGCTTGGAGACGGTTCCGTCCTCCCCGGTGGTCCACTCGTCCTTGTAGTCGCTGTCGATCCCCTCCACCAGGAAGACGGTTCCGGGGATCTTGATCGTGGGATCATCCGCGTCTGACTTTGCGATGGTGAGCAGGGGCTGCTTCCGATTGACAAAAACCAGCTCTTTCTCATCACCGGGGCCAAGCCAGATGGTCTGAGTGGGCTCATCCCCGATCACATAAGGCGCAGGAACGGATTTTTCCGTCACTTCGAAACTGTCCACAGGGAGGGCCGTCAGGACCGCTTTTCCGTCCTCGCCGGTGGTCACATCGGTGTGAAAGCCGGAGTGGATACCCTTGACCTCAAAGACGGTGCCGGGGATGACGGTATTCTCGTCGCTGCCGTCCCGTTTCCCGATGGTCAGATTGGGTAGGCGCTGGTCCTTGGCGGTCACCTTGACGGTCCCACCCCCATCCACCGTAGCTTGATCCACATGGACAATGACCGGCTCCAGCAGGGTGGCCATGGGCGCCGGTACGGACTTCTCAATGAATGCGTACATGCCCTCGGTGACGTTGGGGACCACGATGCGGCCTGAGCTGTCGGTTTTCTCTGTGGCGATGATCTGGCCGTCCTTTACCACATGGAAGACCGCGTCAGGGAGGGGATCATCAGAATCGTCCAGCTTCAGCAGTTCGATTTTGACGCGGGCGTCATTTTCAAAAACTAAACTGACATCATGCTTGCCATCCCACACAAATTCCTGTTTGACCTTGTCCGGGTCCGGGCTGAGGGAGTAGCCGGCTGGCGGGGTGAGTTCCGTCGCGGTAAAACTGCCAATGGGCATAGTGTCCCAGGGGACGTCGGTCAGGTAGCCGCCCAGGCCGGTCGTATATGTGCCGGTAAAGCTGTTGTCTACACCGTCGATCCGAATGACAGCGCCGGCAAGACCTGTGGTGGGGTCATCCGCGTCCACCTTGCGGATGCTCCCTTCACTGGTGACCTCGGGCGTGTCCGTGAATGTGACGGTCACGGCCCTGCTGCTACCGTTGGGCAGGGCCACATACTGTGGTCCCGCGTTGTCGATCTGGTATCCTTCCGGCGCTTCCAGTTCCACGATGGAATATGTCGAGGCGTCCAAGCCTTTGAGCGTATAGGTCCCGTCGCTCCCGGTCACGACCTCTTGTTCATAGGTCCCGTTTTCTGAACGCACCATGAACCGTGCTCCAGGGAGCCCCTTGTTGGGATTGGTGGCGTCCACCTTCTTCACGGTCAGGTCGTACTTCTCACGGGTGATGTCCAGGTTCCCAATCATAATGGCCTGCACGTCCTTGGCCTGATGGGAGCTGGTGCTGGAGCCGGTATAGGCGTACTCATGGACGGTACAATCGCCCCATACGCCCTGTTTGCCCAGGTCTAGGATATATTGG
>OJSJ01001116.1_pt1 | contig 22343 bp, 20 predicted proteins | sample 1599381 | NCBI WGS metagenome assembly OJSJ01 (sample SAMN04168658, study PRJEB22393) | human gut metagenome | biome: human gut microbiome; feature: stool | host: Homo sapiens | collected 2014-03-24 | reverse complement strand
GCATTTTGGCAACGCAGATGCCGTGCCGCAGCCGCCGGAGCGGTGCTTGAGCCGTCAGGCGGGAATTGTGCGGTATTGCCCTAAAATCAGATAAATTTGCCGGTCTGGCTGGCGGGGGTGTGGCGGATAACGTCCGGCGTGCCGGCGGCCACCACCGTGCCGCCCTGGGCACCGCCGCCCGGGCCCATATCAATGATGTAGTCTGCGTTGCGGATCACATCCAGGTCATGCTCAATGACAATGACGGTGGCGCCGTGCTCGATCAAGGTCTGGAACACGCCGAGCAGAACCTGCACATCGGCGGGGTGCAGGCCGATGGTGGGCTCATCAAAGACAAACAGAGAGTCCGACTGGGCTTTGCCCATCTCGCTGGCCAGCTTCAGGCGCTGGGCCTCGCCGCCGGAAAGGCCGGGCGTTTCCTCGCCAAGGGTCAGGTAGCCAAGGCCGAGTTCCTGTAAAACAGTCAGTCGCTGGCGCACCACCGGCCAGTCGGCACAGGCGGTCAGGGCAGTGTTCACATCCATATCCATCAGCTGCGGCAGGGAATATCTGGTTCCGGACTTGCTGGTGTAAAAAATCTGCCCGGCCTCCTTGGCATAGCGGGAACCGCGGCATTCGGGGCAGGGAATCTCCACATCCGGCAAAAACTGTACATCCAGGCTGATGCTGCCGGTGCCATCGCACACGGGGCAGCGCAGCTTGCCCGTGTTGTAGGAAAAATCGCCCGCTTTATACCCGGCCTGCCTGGCATCCGGGGTGGCGGCAAACTTTTTGCGCAGCTCATCATGCACATTGGCATAGGTGGCCACGGTGGAGCGCACATTGATGCCAATGGGTGCGGCATCGATCAGCTTGACCTGGGTGATGCCGTCCGGCACAATAGAGCGTACATGCTCCGGCAGCTTTTGGCCGTGGATGGCGGCGTTCAGGCCGGGAACCAGGCTTTCCAGCACAAGGGTGGTCTTGCCGGAGCCGGAAACCCCGGTCACCACAGTCAGCCGCCCCTTGGGAATTTCGATGTCCAGCGGCTTTACGGTGTGGATGGCGTTGGTGGAAAGCTGAATGCGCCCCAGCGCGAACAACTCGCTTTGCGGGGCCTGGGGTCGCAGGCACTGCGCTTTGCCCGCCAGGAACGGCCCAATGCGGGAAGCAGCGTTTGCTTCAATGGCCGGGATGCTGCCCTGGGCAATCACCTGGCCGCCGCCTGCACCGGCCTGCGGCCCCATCTCAATCAGCCAATCGGCTTCGGATAGAATCTGGGTATCATGGTCCACCAGAATGACCGAGTTGCCGTCGTGGATCAGGTCCTGCATCACGCCGGTCAGGCCGGTGATGTTGGCGGGGTGCAGCCCAATAGAGGGTTCATCCAGCACATACAGAACGCCGGTAGTGCGGTTGCGCACCGCGCGGGCCAGCTGCATACGCTGGCGCTCGCCGGTGGAAAGGGTAGCCGCGGCGCGGTCCAACGCCAGGTAGCCCAGCCCCAGGTCCATCAGCCGCTTGGCCACCGTTTGGAACGATTCACAGATGCTCTGCGCCATGGGGCGCATTTCTTCCGGCAGGGCGGCGGGAACCCCGCTTACCCAGGCAACCAGGTCGGAAAGGGTCATGCGGCAGGCTTCATCCAGCGGGATACCCTGCAGCCTGGGCGCGCGGGCTGCAGCGCACAGCCGGGAACCGCCGCAGTCCGGGCAGATATCCTGACGCAAAAACTTTTCCACCCGCTTCATGCCTTTTTCGTCCTTGACTTTGGAGAGTGCGTTTTCCACCGTGCGTACGGCGCTGTAATAGGTAAAATCCAGTTCCCCGGCCTGCTCGCTGTTTTTGGAGTGGTAGAAAATGTGCTTCTTCTCAGCCGGGCCGTCATAGACGATCTCTTTCTCCACATCGGTCAGGTCGCGGAACGGCACATCGGTGCGCACCCCCATGGCGCGACAGACATCGGTCATCAGCGACCACATCAAAGAGTTCCAGGGGGCCACAGCGCCCTCGTCAATGGTCAGGCTTTCGTCCGGCACAAGGGTGGCGCGGTCAACAGTCTGTACGGTGCCGGTGCCGCCGCAGGTGCGGCAGGCACCCTGGCTGTTAAAGGCAAGCTCTTCCGCCGAAGGGGCGTAAAAGCGGGCCCCGCATTCGGGGCAGATCAGCTCCTGCCCGGCGGCCACGGCCAGGGTGGGCGCAAGATAATGCCCGTTGGGGCAGCGGTGGCTGGCAAGGCGGGAATACATCAGCCGCAGGCTGTTCAGCAGCTCGGTGCCGGTGCCAAAGGTGCTGCGGATGCCCGGCACCCCCGGCCGCTGGTGCAGCGCCAACGCGGCGGGAACATACAGAACCTCGTCCACATCAGCTTTGGGGGCCTGGGTCATGCGGCGGCGCGTGTAGGTGGAAAGTGCGTCCAGATACCGGCGCGAACCTTCGGCATACAGCACGCCCAGCGCCAGCGAAGATTTGCCGGAACCGGATACACCCGCAATGCCGACGATTTTGTTCAGCGGCACATCGACATCAATATTTTTCAGGTTGTGTACCCGTGCCCCGCGGATCTCAATATGATCGACCATACAAACAGCAGCCCCCCTGTTGGATTTATTATAAAATCATTATACCACAGGGGGTGCAACAAAAAAAGCGGTGCCCCGCCCTGACCGATTGGGGTCAAGGGCGGGGCACCGCTGAGACTTATTCAGTTATGCCGCAAAGGCAGATCGGTTATTCACCAATTTCAACGCGGGTCACATCAGGTTCCTTCTTGGGAGCTTCCTTCGGGAAGGCCAACTCCAGGATGCCATCGGTGAACTTGGCGCTGACATCCTTGGGCTGCAGGTCGGTGCCAACATAGAAGCTGCGGCTGCAGGCGCCGGTGTAACGCTCCTGGCGGATATACTTGCCTTCGGGGGCCTTTTCGTCTTTATCCAGGCCCTTGGCGGCGCTGATGGTCAGGTAGCCGTTTTTCAGCTCAATGTGGATCTCATCCTTCTTGAAGCCCGGCAAATCAATGGCCAGCTCATAGTTGGTATCGGTCTCGCGGATATCGGTCTTCATCAGGTTGCGTGCATGCTTGCCGTACAGCGGGCTGCGTGCGTTCATCATACCAAAGGAATCGTCAAAGAAATCATCAAAAAGATTTTCACCAAAAACAGTCGGCAACATAAGTCATAACCTCACTTTGTAAAAATCTGGAATTTTATTTGGTGCCTCTCCGGGAAGTCTGACGCTTCCCGAGCCTTGCGGCTCCTTGGCGGTGTTTCCCGGAACGCTCTTGCGTTCCGCATCCCCTCTTTCAAGGTACGCCTTTATTATAACCCTAAAATTAGCACTGTCAATAGCAGAGTGCTAATGTTTACAACCTATGCAATGATTGTTCACAAAATATATAATATTGGGAAATGACGGAAAAAGCCGGCACAAAATAAGACGAATGTTCGATATAAAACCATGGTGCGATAAAGTGAGAAACAATGCGAGATTTTGGATAACATAAGAAATTGGCAGAGAAACTCTTCGATAAACAAGGCTGTGACAACGTAAGACGGGGAGAAACAGCGGAATAAGGCTGCCGGACTGGGCCGTCCGCTGCCCGGCATGACCCAGTGGTGCGGGGGAAAAGCTGTAATTTTGAAGTTATTTAGCCCAAAGGACAATTTGACGGAAAAAAAGAAAGCAAAAACGGGGATGCGAGATGAAAAACGAAGAAACAGCTTAATAGAATAAGGCGATCGGCGGCAAAAATCTCCCTGATGCCGACAAAAAGTGCTTGCAAAATTTTGGCGGTATGCTATAATCAGAACAATCCAAACACGGAGCAAGGACAACGGGGTCCGCAGTGCAAAAGCTGCGGACCCCGTTCTGATTCCGGAGACAAAAGCATAAAAAGAACAAAAGAGATTTTGCTTTTGCACAAAGGCGTGCGGCACCCGCTTGACGGCGGGGCTGCGCGCTTTTTGTTTGGTCAGGAGATATCTGAGAGAAGAAAGCAGAACGAACATTAAAGAAAGAGGGGCTTACGATGAAAAAGGCAACACGGGTTCTTTCTCTTACCATGGCGGCGGCGATGGCGGCAGGCGTTTTGGGCGGCTGTTCTTCCAGCGCACAGGGCGGCACAGCCAGCACGGCAGATACTTCCAGTGCCGCTTCCACCACAGCATCCAGCGCGGACAGCGGTAATGTGATCCGTGTTGGTGTGGTCTGCTCCATGACCGGCGGCTCCGCCATTTACGGCGAGGGTGCCCAGAACGCGGTGGATATGGCTGTGGAGGAGATCAACTCCGGCGATTCCGGCTACACGGTCGAGATCGTCAACGGCGGCAAGGTGGCTGACGATGCCAAGGACGCCAAGCAGGCCATGAACGCTTACAACAAGGTCATGGCAGATTCCCCGGCCGCTATCGTGGGCAGCTTCTTCTCTTCCGTTACACTGCCTATGGCGACCCAGGCTGCCAATGACGGAATGCTGCTGCTGGCAACCGGCGCTACCAACGTGGATGTGACCCAGAAAGGCTCCACGATCTTCCGTAACTGCTTCATTGACCCGTATCAGGGCAAGATGGCCGCCCTGTTTGTTAAGAGCAAGGGATTCAGCAAGGTAGCCGTGATTTATGCCAAGGATGATGACTATTCCAACGGCCTGAAGGACGCTTTTGTAGAAAACTGCGAGGCCAACGGCATTGAAATTACCTATACCGGCGAGTGCATGAGCACTGATACTGACTTTTCCTCCCAGGCAGCACAGGCCGTGGCTTCCGGCGCAGAGTTTTTGTATTATCCCTGCTTCCTGGATACGGTACCGCTGTTTGTAGGCGCAGCGCGCAACGCGGGCTTTACCGGTACCATCATGGGCGGCGATGCCTGGGATGGCGCGGATACCACCGGCCTGGAAGACAAGTTTGATGACTGCTACTTTACCAACCACTACTCCAGCGAGGATACCGCCCCCGCCGTTCAGAACTTTGTGCAGAAGTACACCGAAAAGTACGGCACCGAAAGCCTGAACGCCTGCGCGGCCCTGTATTATGACGCCATCTACATGCTGCTGCGAGCTGCCGAGAATGGCGGCGGCACCGATACCGCAAGCCTGGTAAAAGGCATGACCGGTATGGAGTTTACCGGCGTTGGCGGCAAGATCAAGCTGGACGAAAACGGCGACGCCATCAAGAGCATTGCATTCAACACCTTTGTTGACGGCAAGGTCAAGTGGTCTGAGACGCTGGATTCCGATGGCAACCTGGTTTCCTCCGCTGAGTAAAGTTCTTTTAGATTCCCCTAAACACCCCCTCCAGAGCAAAGGCGCAATGGTGCGCGCGGCAATGCAAGCAGCCGTGCGCACTTTCTTATTTTTTTGATTTCCCCGAATCAAACATTCACAAAAAATGATAGGAAAGGTGAATGGACCATGACTGCATCATTATTTGTTCAGGGCCTGATCAACGGCCTGAACCAGGGCGCTATTTATGCGCTGATCGCGCTGGGCTACACCATGGTTTACGGTATCATCCGCATGATCAACTTTGCCCACGGCGATTTTATCATGATCGGTGCTTACACATTGTTTTACACCATCCCGCTGATGGTCGATGCGGGAATGCCCGCCTGGATGGCCGTGATTGTGGCCGTTGCGGTGTGCGCGCTGGTTGGTGTTCTGGTTGAGATCCTGGCTTACCGCCCGGTGCGCAAGGCCGGGCCCATGTCCGCCTTGATTACCGCACTGGCCATGAGCATCTTTTTGGAAAACCTGGCCATGGTGCTGTTTGGCGCCAAGCCGCACAACGTGCAGGCTATTTTCAGCCTGCCCACCATTACGGTCGGCGGGGTATCGCTGCCGCTGAACGTGCTGCTGACCATTGGCATCGGCGTTGCGATGATGCTTTGCATGCAGCTGTTTGTAAAAAAGACCAAGCTGGGCAAGGCCATGCGCGCCGTCCCGCAGGATAAGGATGCTTCCACCCTGGTGGGCATCAACGTGAACAAGATCATCACCCTGACCTTTGCCATCGGCTCCGGTCTGGCGGCGGTGGCAGCGCTGATGTATTGCTCTACCTACCCCCGCGTTACCACCGATATGGGCTCCATGATGGGCATGAAAGCCTTCATCGCCGCAGTTCTGGGCGGCATTGGCATCATCCCCGGCGCCATGATCGGCGGCATTCTGGTCGGCCTGATTGAAATTTTTGTCAAGCTGTTTGCCCCCGGCTGGTACGAAGCCGTTACTTACGGCACATTGATCGTGATCCTGCTGGTCAAACCCGCCGGTATCCTGGGCAAGAACACCGGCGAAAAAGTGTAAGGGAGGGAGCAGAGCAATGAGTAAAAAAATAAAAGGCTCCTATCTTTTGAACGCTGTGGGCGTGGCGCTGGTGTTTGCCCTGTTGACAGGGCTGTTCGCCGCCAATGCGTTCGGCACCTCCACCACCTATATTCAGGGCATCTGCACCACCGCCTGCTACACCATCATCATGGTCACATCGCTGAACCTGGTAGTTGGCTTTATGGGCGAGTTCTCCTTGGGGCATGCGGGGTTTGTTTCGGTCGGCGCTTATGTCTCCGCCATTGTATCCGGCGCGCTGGCAGGCAAAGGGCTTTCGGATCTGGGGCTGTTCCTGATCGCGCTGCTGGTCGGCGGCCTGGCTGCGGGCATCATGGGCGTACTGGTCGGCATCCCGGCGCTGCGCCTGCGCGGCGACTATCTCGCCATTGTCACCATGGCGTTTGCCGAAATCATCCGCGTCTGCTTCTGCAACTTTTCCATCACCGGCGGCGGTAAAACAATGAGCGGCATCCTCAAGCTGTCCACCTTCCCGCGGGTATTCTGGATCATGGTGGTCTGCGTTACCATCATGTACCTGTTCGTCCGCAGCAAATATGGCCGCACCGTGCAGGCCATCCGTGAGGACTACATCGCGGCTTCGGCTTCCGGCATCAACGTGACCTATTACAAGGTCATGACCTTTGCCATCAGCGCATTCTTTGCCGGCATCGGCGGCGGTATTTATGCCCATTACATGACGGCAATGATCCCCACCAACTTCAACTTTAACTATTCCGCAGAGCTGTTGAGCGAAGTGATCATCGGCGGCACCGGTTCGCTGACCGGTTCCATCATCGGCGCAGCGTTCCTGAGCGCTTTACCGGAACTGATGCGTGAATTTTCTACCTACCGCATGCTGGCCTACTCGGTGGTTCTGGTGCTGGTCATGCTGTTCCGTCCCGGCGGCATCTTTGGCCGGTGGGAGTTCAGCCTGACCCGCGCGCTGGAAAAACTGACCGGCCGCGGCACGGTAAAAGCAAAAGCAGAAAAGGGGGCCTGAACCATGGCACAACCCGTTTTGAAATGCCAGCACCTTGGCATCCAGTTTGGCGGCCTGAAAGCCGTGGATGATTTTAATATGGAAATCGGCGAATCCGAGCTGGTGGGGCTGATCGGCCCCAACGGCGCAGGCAAAACCACCGTGTTCAACCTGATCACTGGTGTGTATAAGCCGACCGAAGGCTCCCTTTACCTGAATGGTGAGCGGATGAACGGCAAAAAGACCCACCAGATCGTTCATGCAGGCATTGCCAGAACCTTCCAGAATATCCGCCTGTTCAAAAAAATGACGGTGATCGAAAACGTCAAAGCTGCCATGCTGGAAGAACTGACCTACAACATGCCGCAGGCCATCTTCCGCACCAAGGCGTACTGGCAGCAGGAAGCCGCCGCCACCGCACGCGCCAAAGAGCTGCTGCAGGTGGTGCACCTTTCCGGCAAGGAGGACCTGGAGGCCGACAACCTGCCCTATGGTGAGCAGCGCCGCCTGGAGATTGCCCGCGCGCTGGCCACCAACATGAAGCTGCTGCTGCTGGACGAACCGGCCGCCGGTATGAACCCGACTGAAACGGAGGAACTGCTGGAGATTATTGATTATATCCGGAGCGAATTCAAGGTATCGGTGCTGCTGATCGAGCATGACATGAGTTTGGTCATGAAAATCTGCGAGCGAATCCAGGTGCTGGACTTTGGTACCACGATCGCTTCCGGCACACCGGCAGAGATCGCCAATGACCCCCATGTGATTGAAGCATACCTGGGCAAAGACAAAGAGGAGGAGGTCGAAGCGGATGCTTGAAGTAAAAGACCTTCATGTCAATTACGGCGCGGTACACGCGCTGAACGGCATATCGCTGCATGTGGATGACGGCGAGATCGTATCCCTGATCGGGGCAAACGGCGCGGGCAAAACCACCACCCTGCGCACCATTACCGGGCTGGAAAAAGCTGCGTCCGGCAGCGTGATGTTTGACGGGCACGACCTGCACAAGGCGGAACCCAGCAAGATCATTACCTACAAGCTGGCCCATGTGCCGGAAGGGCGGCATATCTTCCCCCAGATGACGGTGGAAGAAAACCTGGAAATGGGCGCTTATGCCGACCCGGCCGGGATGGAAGAGACGATGAAGGATGTGTATAAGCGCTTCCCCCGTCTGGAAGAGCGCCGCCGCCAGCTGGCGGGCACCCTTTCCGGCGGCGAGCAGCAGATGCTGGCCGTAGGCCGCGCCCTGATGGCAAAGCCCAAAATGATTTTGATGGATGAACCTTCGATGGGCCTTTCGCCCCTGCTGGTCAAAGAGATCTTTGCCATCATTCAGGAAGTAAACAAGCAGGGCATCACGATCCTGCTGGTGGAACAGAACGCAAAGATGGCGCTGGCCATCTCGGACCGCGCCTATGTGCTGGAAACCGGCAACATCAGCATTGAGGGCAACGCCGCGGATCTGCTGAGCGACCCGCGCGTGAAGAAAGCCTATCTGGGCCAGTAAGGAGGGGTGGAAAATGTATCCCAATTATCCGTATTTTGCAGTCGCCATTACCCGCACCTGTGGTTCGGGCGGCGGCAGCTACATTGGCAAGCAGCTGGCAAAGGCATTTGACATTGACCTGTATGACCGCAAGCTGCTGCGCCTTGCCTCAGAGGACAGCGGCATCAGCGAGGAACTGTTTGCCCACGCCGATGAGAACACCCGCAAAACCATGCTGTACCGGGTTTCGGAACGGGTGTATGACGGCAGCATCATCCCGCCGGAAAGCGGCAACTTTATCAGCGATGAAAACCTGTTCAACTACCAGGCCAAGGTGCTGCGGGAGCTGCTGAACGAGGAAAGCTATATCTGCGTGGGCCGCGCGGCGGACTTTGTTCTGCGGGATAAGCCCAACGTGCTGACCGTGTATGTGGATGCCCCCTATGACTGGCGTGTGGAGCGCGAGATGAAGCGCCAGGGCATTGGCAGCAGCCAGGCCAAGCACTATATTGACAAGCTGGACCGCTACCGTGAAAGCTATTACAAATACCACACCGGCCACCAGTGGAAGCGGGTGGAAAATTATGACCTCTGCCTGGATTCCGCCGCCATTGGGCTGGATAACTGCGTGGAGCTGATTAAAAAAGTGATTGAACTGAAATTTGATGGGAAAGCCAAATAGCGGCTGAACATAAAGGCAACCAAGATGAGAGGAGTAAGGAAAAATGGAATCCATTGCATATTATGATGGCAAAATCGGCGCACCGGAAGAATTGATGGTGCCGTTCAATGATCGCGTTCACTTTTTTGGCGATGGCTGCTACGATGCCACCGTTGGCGCGAACGGCAAGGTATACCTGCTGCAGGACCACCTGGACCGCTTTTTTACCAGCGCCAAGGCACTGGATATCAACATCCCGATGAGCAAGGCCGAGCTGGGCAGGCTGCTGACCGACCTGCTGGCCAAGGTGGACAGCAAGGTCAACTTTGTATACTGGCAGGTCACCCGCGGTGTGGAGCCCCGCAACCATGTGTATGAGGAAGGCGTGCCCGGCAAGCTGTGGGTTTCCATCCGGCCCAACACCCTGAACGACCCCGACAAGCCCATCCGCCTGAACTCTGAGGAGGACACTCGCTTTTACCACTGCAACATCAAAACGCTGAACCTGCTGCCCAGCGTTATGACCGCCCAGCGCGCCAAGCTGGCCGGCATGAGCGAGACCGTGTTCCACCGCGGGGATATTGTAACGGAATGTGCGCACTCCAACGTTTCAGTGCTGAAAGACGGGATTTTCTATTCCCACCCGAACGATGAACTGATTTTGCGCGGCATTGCCAAGACCCATATGCTACAGGCCTGCTACCGCCTGGGCATTACCGTGATGGAAAAACCGTTCACGGTGGATTTCCTGCGCGATGCGGATGAGATCATCGTGACCTCCTCCTCCAACTTCTGTCTGCATGCCTGCGAGTTTGAGGGCAAGCACGCCGGCGGCAAGGACCCCGCTACCTTGAAAGCCATCCAGGACGAAGTGCTGAAAGAGTTCTATGACTATACCGGCTGCGAAAGTCTGTGGGGCTGAAAAGGGGGAAAACGCCATGACCCGTGACGAACTGGAAAAACGCAATGTAGGCGAAAACCTGGATGCCATCATGTGTCTGGACCCCCGCGGTTACGGGGTGTGCCGCATTTTGTACGCGGGCAGCCGGGCATATACCGGGGAGCCGACCGCCATGCACGCAGCCGAAGCGTTGTGCAAAGCCATCCACCCCGGCGATCCGGTGTATATCCTGGTCGGGTTTGTATTGCTGCCCCACAAGGTGCCGGAAATGGACGGTTCTGTCAGCGCGATCCTGCTGGCGCGGTCTCTGGTATTGGCCTTTGGGGCAAAGCCGATCATCGTCTGCCCGCAGGACAGCGTGGAAGCCTTTAAGAAATGCGGTAATGTGGTGGGTCTGCATGTGTATGAGGACCTGGATACCGCCATGGAGCTGCCGCTGAGCCTTGGCGTTGTGGCCTTTACCAAAGATAAGGCCAAAGCCCCCGCCCAGGCCAAAGCGCTGGCGGATAAGATTTTACCCGCAGCGGTGATCTCGGTGGAAGCCTGCGGCGGCAACGCCAAGGGTGTTTACCACAATGCGGTGGGCAAGGATGTAACCGCACTGGAAGCCAAAAGCGATGCGCTGTGGAACGAACTGCGCGCCCGCGGCGTGCCCAATGTGGCCATCGGCGATCTGGGCAATGAGATCGGCATGGGCACCATTGGGGAGCACATTAAAAAATATGTGCCCTTCACCGCCTCCGGCGAATGCCAGGACGGCTGCTGCGGCGGCATTCTGGCCGCAAGCAGCACCGATAACATCATCACGGCAACCTGCTCTGACTGGGGCTGCTATGCGCTGATGGCCGCGCTGGCCTACCTGAAAAAGGATATGGACATCCTGCACCGGGAGGAGATGGAAAGCGAGGTCATGCGGGTGCTTTCCCGCAATGGCATGATCGATATGACAGGCTCGCTGCTGCCGGGTGTGGATGGATTTGATACCCGCATGAACGTTGGCATTGTCAGCATGATGCGGCAGTGCACGGCGTATGCGGTGCGGTATTCCCACAATTCGGACCACTGGTTCGGCCCGGTGCTGGCAAAGAAATTTTTTGAGCAGGCATAAAGCAGGTTGTGCTATAATAGGCACATTGGCCTTGGTCAGGAAGCAGTGAACCCAAAACGGCACGTTTAGGAACCGTAGGGGCGCACAATGTGCGCTAAAGGTACAGCACACTTCCTGACCAGCCCCAAAATACCGGACGCAAAGGGGATTTTTGTTATGATCCAGTTTACCCCCGTGGGGGACAGCGGCGTGCTGGCCGTCTGCGGCAGTGAGATCAGTGAACAGGTGAACGCGCAGGTTATGGCGCTGGATGCCGCTGTACAGGCGGCGCAGCTGCCCGGCGTGGTGGAAACAGTGCCCACCTATGCGGCGCTGCTGGTCACGCTGGACCCTTTGCAGACCGATGCCGATACCCTGATTCCCGCGCTGCGCCGCCTGTGGGACGCTTTGCCCCCGGTCAGCAGCACCGCGGCCGGGCGGCTGGTGGAGGTGCCGGTGTGTTACGGCGGAGATTACGGCCCCGACCTGGCCTTTGTGGCACAGCACGCCGGGCTGACCGAACAGCAGGTCATCGACATCCACTGCGGGCGGGACTACCGCATTTTTATGCTGGGGTTCCTGCCGGGGTTCCCGTACCTGGGCGGCATGGATGAACGCATTGTCTGCCCCCGGTTGCAGACCCCGCGCACCAAGATCCCCGCGGGGGCGGTGGGCATTGGTGGCAAGCAGACGGGCATCTACCCGCTGGCTTCCCCCGGCGGGTGGCAGCTGATCGGCCGCACGCCGCTGCGCCTGTTTGACCCGGCTGGCGGCGGCAAACTGCCTTACGCGGCGGGGGACCGCATCCGGTTTGTGCCCATCAGCCCGGAAAAGTTTGAAACCATCCAGAAAGAACAGGGGGCGGCACTGTGAACTTGCATGTGATAAGCCCCGGCCCGCTGACCACCGTGCAGGATGCAGGCCGCACCGGCTATGCCGCGCGGGGGTTCCGCACCTGTGGAGCGGCGGATGGTTACGCTATGCGGACCGCCAACCTGCTGGCGGGCAACCCCCAGGCAGCCGGTGCCGCCGTGCTGGAAATGACCCTGCAGGGCGGCAAGTATCAGTTTGACGGGGATGCTGTTTTTGCCCTGGCGGGGGCCGATATGCCCGCCGCGCTGGATGGCCGCCCGGTGCCCGCCTATACGCCGCTTTTGGCCCGCGCGGGGCAGGTGCTGACAATCGGCGCGGCCCGCAGCGGGCTGCGCGGCTACCTGGCCGTGTTTGGCGGCGTGGATACCCCGCCCGTGCTGGGCAGCCGCTCCACCGACTTAAAATGCCGGATGGGCGGGCTGGATGGCCGCGCACTGAAAGCTGGGGATGTGCTGCCCGTTGGGGCGGCACCCGCCATGGTGGAACAGCGCTGGCAGCAGATCTGCGCCAAAGGGGCAAACCGCCCGCTGGGCACGGCGCGCACCCCCGCAAGGCCGTGGCGCTTTTTGGGCGGGCGGAAGCTGCCGCTGTTCCGTGCGGTGCCCGGCCCCCAGACCGATGCCTTTACCGCAGTGGGGCAGGCCGCATTTGTACACGGGGTATATGCTTTGACAGCAGACTGTGACCGCATGGCCTGCAAATTGCAGGGGCCGCAGATCGAGACTATGGATGGGTCGGACATTGTATCGGACGGCATTGTGGCGGGTTCGGTGCAGGTATCGGCCAACGGGCAGCCCATTGTGATGCTGGCTGACCACCAGACCACCGGCGGGTATGCCAAAATTGCAACCGTCATCAGCGCTGACCTTTCGGCCATGGCGCAGCTGCGCCCCGGCGAAAAGCTGGCGTTCCAATATGTGACTGCGGCGCAGGCTGTTGCAGGAGCCAGGGCGCAGGCGGCCGTGCTTGACAAAATCAGGGAGCGGATGAAATAATGGACTTTGCAGCCATGAAACCGGCCGACCTGCGCGGGCTGATCCGCAAGGGAGAACTGACCGGCCCGACCACCGGCATGTGCAACGGTTATGCCCAGGGCAACCTTGTGGTGCTGCCCAAGGCGCTGGCGTGGGACTTTTTGCTGTTCTGCCAGCGCAACCCCAAAGCCTGCCCGCTGCTGGAAGTGGCGGACGCAGGCGAGCGAACCTTTGCCCAATTTGGCAAAGGCAGCGATATTGCTACCGATATCCCGCGCTACCGGGTGTACGAACACGGCGAGCTGACCGGGGAATACACCGATGTGAGAAAATTCTTTGAGGAGCGGAACGATCTGGTCAGCTTTTTGATCGGGTGCAGCTTCTCCTTTGAATCTGAACTGCTGGAAGCGGGCATCCCGGTGCGCCAGATCGAAGAGGGCGTGAATGTGCCGATGTACAACACCAACATTCCCTGTACCCCGGCGGGGGTGTTCAGCGGAAACATGGTGGTCAGCATGCGGCCCATCCCGTACCGGCAGGTCCCGGCGGCAGCTGCCATTACAGCGGGCATGCCCCGCGTGCACGGTATGCCGGTGCAAATCGGTGAGCCGGAAGCCATCGGCATCCATGATTTGGCTCACCCGGATTACGGCGATGCCGTGACCATCAACCCCGGCGAAACACCGGTGTTCTGGCCCTGCGGCGTGACCCCGCAGAACGTTGTGATGCACTCCAAGCCGGAGTTCTGCATCACCCATGCGCCGGGGCACATGTTTGTGACCGACGTAAAAAATGTGGAGCTGAAATATTAAGAGCAGATAGTAAAAACCGCAGGGGCGCACACTGTGCGCCCCTGCGGGGCAGAAGCATTGCCTTATGCCTGAAAGTGGAGGATTGAGCCATGCCGCATATTGATTTGAACTGTGACCTGGGCGAAAGCTTTGGCGCGTATACCATCGGAATGGATGAAAAGGTGATCCCGTTTATCACATCGGCCAATGTGGCCTGTGGCTTCCATGCAGGCGATCCGCTGGTGATGCAGCGCACCGTGGCGCTGTGCAAACAGAGCGGCGCGGCGGTGGGGGCGCACCCCGGTTTCCCTGATCTGCAGGGCTTTGGCCGCCGCCAGATGAAGCTGACCCCGGCGGAAGCCAAGGCCTGTGTGCAGTATCAGATCGGTGCGCTGAAAGCGTTCTGCGATGCCGCCGGTGTGCCGTTGCACCATGTAAAGCCCCACGGCGCTTTGTATAACATGGCGGGCAAGGACCGCGCGCTGGCGGATGCCATCTGCGCCGCGGTGAAGGAGAGCGCCCCCGGCGCAGTGCTGCTGGCGCTTTCCGGCAGTGAGATGGTCAAGGCGGCCCAGGCCATCGGCCTGCCGGTTGCCAATGAGGTGTTTGCCGACCGCGGCTACCGCCCGGATGGCAGCCTTGTGCCCCGCGGAACTCCCGGCGCCATGATTGAGGATGAGGACGAAGCCATTGCCCGCGTGATCCGCATGGTAACCGAGGGCAAAGTGACCGCCAACGACGGTACGGACATTGCCATCCAGGCGGATTCCGTCTGCGTACACGGCGACGGCCCCAAGGCTCTGGCCTTTGTAGAAAAGATCGGCGCGGCCCTGCAGGCAGCCGGGGTGGAATTGAAGGCGTTTTGAGAAAATGAGCAGGGGCACCGTTCAGCAAATGCTGTTTTCCCCTGTAGAGACCGTAAGGGCGCACAGTGTGCGCCCGCAGGTGTGCGCCGGGTGATGAAGTGAATACCCGGCAAAGCCCGTCATGCGGGACGATGCAGGTGTCGTTCCCTGCAAATTTTTAGCTTGGCAGCGGGGAACCGCCCCTCAGGCCGCTTCGCGTCCAGAGGGGTGGCTTCCTGCCGCCAAAATTAAAATTGCGGATAATAAAAACAAAAAGGCGCGTGCCAGCCCATGGGGGCAAGGCACGCGTCTTTTGCTATGCTTAGGCAATACCGCATAATTCTAAGTGCCGATACGGCGAGCGAGGTGCGGCAGCTGCTAAGCCAAAAGCGCAGATAATACTGGATGCTGCAAAGGTGAGCGCCGCCAGTGGCGGAAACAGCGAACCGAAGCAGGGGCAGCGGTCGCAGAGTGCGAGGGGCTTTTGCCCCCGAAGCACGATGCGGGTACCGCAACCCGACATTATCGAGCATTTTGGCAACGCAGATGCCGTGCCGCAGCCGCCGAAGCGGTGCTTAAGCCGCTAGGCGGGAATTGTGCGGTGTTGCCTTTAATATATCCAAGTCAAGCATTCTTTTGTTCGATTTCGACCATCACCAGTTCGGTCTTGCCCTCGGTACGAATCTTGTAGCCCCAGGTCCCGGTGCCGCCGCTCACAATAGCGGCGCAGGCGGGGGTGATCTGTTTCATGCCGTAATTCAGTTCATTATAACGGAACAGCTTTGCCACAAGGCCGGTGGGCCAGATCTGACCGCCGTGGGTGTGACCGCTCAAAATCAGGTTTGCACCGGCTGCGGCATCGGCTTTCAGCTCGCGCGGCTCGTGGTCCAGCAGGATGGTATACACATTGTCCGGGCCGTTCGGCATCAGCTGGGCGGGAGTAAAGCGGTTACCCTGGGTGTACAGCCAGTCCTTGCGGCCCACAATGCGCACGGGGGTAGCATTCTTGCCCACATAGGCCAGCTGGGAAACATCCTCCAGAATGCGAATGTGCGCCCGCGCAAAAGCGCCCTCCAGGTCCGCGCGGCCATAGCTCGGCTCCCGCCAGTGGTGGAACAGATCATGGTTGCCCAACACGAACCACTTGCCGCCGGGCGGGTCCAGCGTGGCAAAGAAGGCATTGAAGGAATCAAAATCCGGACGTTCCACATGCTCGTCAAAAATATCGCCGGTGAAAAGGATCATATCGGGGTTCAGTTCCCGGATGCGGCGGTTCAGCTCCGGGATGCGCTTGCGGTCCACGGCACCTTTGCCGGGGTGCAGGTCGCTGATTTGCAGCACCCGTAGTTTGCCGCCCGGCAGGGGCTTGGTGGTTTGCAGGCGGTAGGTGGTGGTAACCAGGCGCATAGCCTTGAAATAGCTCCAGAGCATCATGGCGGCCGTGCCCACCCAGGCCAGCAGACCGCCCATCCAGATGGTCTGCCAGGCCGTCAGCACCGTTCCGCCGATTGCACGGGCCAGCAAGCCCACAACGTCCCCGGCGATATACAGTCCGGTCAGATGGGAGTTGACAATCATGCCGGGGCCGAGCGGGTCCCGCCCGATCCAGGACATCACGGCCAGCAGCAACAGCGGCAGCAGCAGATACACCGCCGGATGAGCACCCGCAAAGCAGGCCACAAACGGCAGTTTGAGAAAATTCAGATACAGCACCACCGCCACAAGGGCCTGGCCAATTTTGGGGATGGTGAACTGGATAAAATGCCCGTACATTGCAGGACCTCCGTTCTTTAGTTAGGCGTTAGGAGGGAGGAGTTAGGAGTTGAGAGAATTAGAAATGAGCAATGATAAATTAGGAATTTGAGGTGGGGGTGGATGGCACGGACCGCAAAAGCATTCGTAGGGCGGGATGCCCTCATCCCGCCGGGGAGGAACACAGATCATTTGCCACAGCCCTAAAAACAATCTGTAGGGAACGGTCTTGACCGTTCCGGGGACATATTACACATATGCCATAATGGGATTTGTTCCATGGTTGGTCATACGGCGTAATTGTTTGCAAATGAGCAATAATTTTACGCCCGTCCGGGACGTCGAGGACGCCGTCCCCTACAAGTGGGGAAAAGTTCGGCACAGGATTTACAATGCGTTATGCGGCGTGGTTTCGGCGTGGTCGGGTGACCACGCCCTACAAGGCCCATCTCCAATTCCTAATTTCTCATTTCTAATTCCTAATTATCCCCTAACTCCTAACTCCTAACTCCTAACTCCTAACTCCTAACTCCTAACTGATATTGTATCACTCGTGCCCGGCAAACTCAACAAACACAACAGGCAGGCTGCCTGCGGGGTTGCGGGCAGCCTGCCTGGAAAAAGCAGGGATAAGTCTTTATTCCGTTATGCCTGTTCTTTTGCCTTGATGGCTTCGTCAATGGCCTTGGCGGCTTCCTTACCGGCGCCCATAGCCAGAATGACGGTAGCGGCACCGGTAACAGCATCGCCGCCGGCATAGACGAACGGGCGGCTGGTCAGGCCATCGGGGCCATCGGTGATGATGCAGCCGTGCTTATCGGTATCCAGGCCGGGGGTAGTGGAACGGATCAGCGGGTTGGGGCTGGTGCCCAGAGCCATGATCATGGTATCCACATCCAGCTCAAACTCGCTGCCCTCCTTGACGATGGGGCGGCGGCGGCCGGAAGCATCGGGTTCACCCAGCTCCATCTCCACGCAGGTCATGCCCTTCACGCAGCCGTTTTCATCGCCCAAAACCTCGACCGGGTTGGTCAGTGTCTTGAAGATGATGCCCTCTTCCTCGGCATGCTCGACTTCTTCCTTACGGGCAGGCAGTTCGGCCATGCCGCGGCGGTATACAATGTACACCTGCTCGGCACCCAGGCGCTTGGCGCAGCGGGCTGCGTCCATGGCGACGTTGCCGCCGCCCACAACGGCAACGGCACGGCTCTTCATGATGGGGGTGCGGCTGCCGGGCTGGTATGCTTTCATCAGGTTCACGCGGGTCAGGTACTCGTTAGCAGAGTAAACGCCCTTCAGGCTCTCGCCGGGGATGCCCATAAAGCGGGGCAGACCGGCGCCGGAAGCGATATAGATTGCCTCAAAGCCATAGTCGTTCATCAGCTCGTCAACGGTCAGCACCTTGCCGATGACCATGTTGCACTCAATATCAACACCCAGCTCTTTCAGGCCTTCCACTTCGTGCTGCACAATATCCTTGGGCAGACGGAACTCCGGAATGCCGTACATCAGAACGCCGCCTGCAACGTGCAGGGCTTCGTATACGGTAACCTTATAGCCCAGCTTGGCCAGGTCGCCGGCAACGGTCAGGCCGGAAGGACCTGCACCGATAACTGCCACCTTATGGCCGTTCGGCTCCGGCTTGGCAGCCGGGGTGTGGACGTTTTCACGGTGCCAGTCAGCCACAAAGCGCTCCAGGCGGCCAATGCCGACGGGTTCACCCTTGATGCCGCGCACGCACTTGCCCTCGCACTGGTTCTCCTGCGGGCAGACACGGCCACAGACAGCGGGCAGCGCGCTGGACTTTGCGATGACTTGGTAAGCAGCTTCAAAATCGCCTTTTGCCACTTCGGCAATAAAGGCGGGAATATCGATCTGAACAGGGCAGCCGGTGCGGCAGGCGGGCTTTTTGCACTGCAGGCAGCGCTTGGCTTCGTTCACAGCCATTTCAGCGGTATAGCCCAGGGCAACTTCCTTAAAGTTTTTGTTGCGGACGTTGGGGTCCTGGCTGGGCATGGGGCATTTTTTCGGGTCCATATTCGGCATGTTACTCAACCTCCTTTTTCAGCAGGTTGCATTCCGCTTCCCGCGCGTGGGCTTCAAAATCGCGGTACATGGTGCCGCGGTGCATGGCTTCATCAAAATCGACTTCAAAACCGTCGAAATCGGGGCCATCCACACAGGCAAACTTGGTTTTGCCGCCCACAGTCAGGCGGCAGCCGCCGCACATGCCGGTGCCGTCCACCATGATGGGATTCATGGAAACAACGGTCTTAACGTTATAAGGCTTGGTGGTCTTGACAACGAACTTCATCATGATCAGCGGTCCGATGGTGATGACCTCGTCAAAGTTGGCGCCAGCCTTGATCTTTTCTTCCAGCGGCATCGTCACAACGCCCTTCTGGCCGTAAGAGCCGTCATCGGACATGATGATCAGCTCGTCACAGCAGGCGCGGAATTCGTCTTCCAGGATGACAAGGTCCTTATTGCGGAAGCCGATGATGCCGGTAACCTTGGTGCCCTGGGCCTTGAGGGCCTGGGCAACGGGCAGGGCAATGGCGCAGCCGACGCCGCCGCCGACCACACAGACATTTTTGAGCCCTTCAATTTCAGTTGCTTTGCCCAGCGGGCCGACAAAGTCATGCACATACTCGCCCTCTTTGAGGGAGTTCAGCTGCATGGTGCCTGCGCCGACGATCTGGAAAATGATGGCCACAGTGCCTGCTGCGGCATCATAATGGGCAATCGTCAGGGGGATGCGCTCGGAATCCTCCTTGGCGCGGATGATGATGAACTGGCCCGCTTTCGCCTTTTTGGCAATCAGCGGTGCTTCAATGACCATTTCGGTCACTGTGGGGTTCAATTCCCGCTTTTTAACGATCTTGAACACTTGTTCTAACCTCGCTTTTTCTCCGTTTTATCATTCCGTCCCCCGCCTGCCAAATGCGCACAAGCAGGCAAAAGGGTAGATGGTATCATTGTACCATACTTACTTTACCAGCTTTTTTCAGGATTGTAAAGCGGTAAAGTGCGGTGTTTTATCGTCGCAGTGTGTCAAAAAAAATGCTCTGTCGGGGCGAACATTGTTCGCCTGCAGTCTTTCTCCGTGTATGCTGTTTCCCGGAAAAGCCGCTGCATCATCAGGTTGGTGGGCACACAATGTGCGTACCTACGGCCTCCGCAGAATATTTTGGCATACCAAGTTATGACATGCGGTACCGCCCTGTCTGCGCTGTTCACACCGTCAAAGCGTCAATGGCGGCTTTGCATGCCTGCAGGGTCAGGTAGGTGACTGCACAGTCTGAGCCGATAAACCAGCGTTCTTCGCCGTTACAGACAATTTTGCGGATCAATTTTCCACGGTACTCCGCCTGGATATAAATGCCGTTTGCCATGTTGCTGCCCCCTTTTCCGGCCGGCTAAAAGTAGCCTTACTTTTTATTGTGCCATCTTTTGGAGCAGCTTACAAGGGCAGGCAGTGTAAAATTTCGCCCATGCTGCGTACAGAAAATTCAGCAGTTGCACCAAAACTTTATCCATGCGCGGCAAACTGATAATATTTGACAGCGTTTTCCAGTTTTTTCACTGGAAAACTGTAGCTTTTTATGCTATACTGTATCAAAATATCTGCCGTTTTATTTTTACAAAATTATTGCGTCCTTTTGCAGGGCGTGTATAATATAATAGTAGATAATACGGGTGCAGCTGCACCCGGCTGGAGGAATACGGATATGACAAAGCAAGAGATGCTGCAGTTAAAAATGACTGCGACCCGCGTGCGCATGGGCATTATTGAAGCGACCCATGGCGGCAAAAGCGGGCACCCGGGCGGCAGCCTTTCTGCTGCTGATGTGCTGACTTACTTATACTTTAAGGAAATGCAGATCGATCCGCAGAACCCGCAGGACCCTGACCGTGACCGTTTTGTGCTTTCCAAGGGCCATGCAGCGCCGGGTCTGTACTCGGTGCTGGCAGAGCGCGGGTTCTTCCCCGTGGCTGACCTGCCTACCCTGCGCCGCTCCGGCAGCTACCTGCAGGGCCACCCCAACATGAACACGGTTCCCGGTGTTGATATGAGCACCGGCAGCCTGGGCCAGGGTGTTTCCGCCGCAGCCGGCATGGCACTGGCCGCCAAGATGAAGAACCCCGACGTCAACGTGTACACCCTGCTGGGTGACGGCGAGATCGAAGAGGGCGAGTGCTGGGAAGCATTTATGTTTGCCAACCACTATAAGCTGGATAACCTCTGCATTATGATCGACGTGAACGGCCTGCAGATCGACGGCCCCACCGCCAAGGTCATGAACAGCGAACCGCTGGACCAGAAGATGGATGCCTTCGGCTTTAACACCATCATCTGCAACGGCAACAGCCTGGCTGATCTGGAGCAGGCATTCATCTTGTTTGACCGCTCCCATGGTTCCGGCAAGCCGACCTGCTTCCTGCTGCACACCACCAAGGGCCTGGGCGTGAGCTTTATGGAGAACGCTGTGGATTGGCACGGCAAAGCCCCCAACGATGCCGAGTATGACAAGGCGATGGCCGAGCTGCGCGCCAGCTATGAAGTGATGGAAAAGGAGGCTGAACGGATCAATGGCTGATAACAAGAGCATTGCCACGCGCGACAGCTACGGTGCTGCGCTGCTGGAACTGGCCGATGCAGGCCATGACGATATCGTGGTATTTGATGCGGATTTGTCCGCTTCGACCCGTACCTCAGTATTTGCAAAAAAATATTCTGAACGCTTTTTTGACTGCGGCATTGCCGAGTGCAACATGGTCGGTGTAGCCGCCGGCATGTCCACTTTTGGCTATGTGCCTTTTGTTTCCTCGTTTGCCATGTTTGCTGCGGGCCGCGCTTTTGAGCAGATCCGCAACAGCATCGGTTACCCCGAGCTGAACGTCAAGATTGCTGCCACCCACGGCGGCCTGTCCGTCGGCGAGGACGGTGCTTCCCACCAGTGCTGCGAGGACTTTGCGCTGATGCGCACCATCCCCGGCATGGTCGTGATCTGCCCCTCTGACGATCTGGAAGCCCGTGCCGCTGTGCGCGCCGCTTACGCCCACAAGGGCCCCGTTTACCTGCGTTTCAGCCGTCTGGCCACCCCTTCCCTGCATGATGCCAATAACTATACTTTTGAAATCGGCAAGGGCGAGGTTCTGTGCGACGGTTTTGATCTGGCCATCATCTCCACCGGTCTGATGACCAGCGAAGCTCTGAAGGCTGCTGTCACCCTGAAGCGTCAGGATGCCATCAGCGTGCGCGTGATCAACATGCCCACCATCAAGCCGCTGGACGAAGAGATCGTTCTGCGCGCTGCCCGCGAGTGCCACAAAATCATCACGGTGGAAGAGCACAGCGTGATCGGCGGCCTGGGCGAGGCTGTTTGCAGTCTGCTGAGCGAGAAGGCCCCCACGCCCGTGCGCCGCATTGGTGTACAGGATAAATTCGGCCATTCCGGCCCCGCATGGGAGGTTCTGCGCGATTACGGCCTGACCGCCGATGCCATTGCCGATGCCGTGCGCAGCTTTGTGAAAGAGGACCAGTAAGCTCTTTCCCCGCCCCATTTGATTCAATAAGCAACACCCCGCCATCCGGTTCAAACGCCGGGCGGCGGGGTGTTTTGGTTTGTATGGATTTAGGGCAATACCGCATAATTCTAAGTGCCGATACGGCGAGCGAGGTGCGG
>OJSJ01001086.1_pt1 | contig 23081 bp, 17 predicted proteins | sample 1599381 | NCBI WGS metagenome assembly OJSJ01 (sample SAMN04168658, study PRJEB22393) | human gut metagenome | biome: human gut microbiome; feature: stool | host: Homo sapiens | collected 2014-03-24 | reverse complement strand
CGAAAGAACATTTTAAAGAAAAAGCCTGTCTGAAAATACATTCCAGGAACGATATTTCCAAACAGGCCTTTCGGTCTCTTATTTTTTAACTCTTAAAAAGAGTAATTATCTCTGTACACGACCTGAGCCATCGCCACCTGCTAAAGTCTCAACTTCTGCACGGGTTACCAGGTTGAAGTCGCCAGGGATTGTGTGCTTTAATGCGGAAGCTGCTACTGCAAATTCCAGAGCTGCCTTCATATCCTTGCCATCAGCCAGACCACAAATCAGACCACCTGCGAATGAGTCACCGCCGCCTACACGGTCAACGATCGGAGCGATGTGGTACTTTCTGGAATGATAGAATTCACGGGTCTGTCCATCCATGATGCAAGCAGACCAGTCATTGTTGGAAGCGCTGTGGCTTTCACGTAAGGAGCTGATGATGTACTTGAATCCGAACTTATCAGCCATCTGGTTGAAGATATCAACGTATCCAGCTAATTCCAGTTCTCCGGAAGTAACATCAGTGTTGCCTGGCTTGAAGCCAAGAACCTTCTCTGCATCCTCTTCGTTACCGATGCAAACATCAACATACTGCATCAGGTTGGTCATAACCTTCTGAGCCTTTTCAGAAGACCACAGTTTCTTACGGAAGTTCAAGTCAACAGAAACAGTTACGCCGTGACGTTTTGCAGCTTCACAAGCCAGACGAGTCAACTCGGCAGCCTTGTCAGAAATAGCCGGAGTGATACCAGACCAGTGGAACCAGTCAGCACCTTCCATGATAGCATCAAAGTCGAAATCAGCAGCGTCAGCTTCAGCAATTGCAGAATGAGCACGGTCATAAATAACTTTGCTAGGACGCATAGAAGCACCTGTTTCCAAGTAGTAGATACCTACACGGTCGCCACCACGGGCAATAAAGTCTGTCTTTACGCCATATTTACGCAATGCGTTAACAGCAGACTGTCCAATTTCGTGTTTCGGTAATTTAGTTACGAAATAGGCGTCATGTCCGTAGTTGGCACAGCTCACTGCAACGTTAGCTTCTCCACCACCATATACTACATCAAAAGAGTCAGATTGAACAAAACGAGTATTACCCGGAGTTGATAATCTAAGCATGATTTCGCCTAATGTAACGACTTTCTTTCCCATAATCTTATGTTTTAAATTCTAAGTTATTAATATTATGAACTTTCAATTTATCATTCCAGCCCTATTTTAGGGGTTAACACACTGATAACATGACTATTAATCTATAAAAAGACTAACACCACATACCTTTCGTGTGCGGGCACAAAGATACAACAATTTTCGTAATTACAAAAATTGTTATATATTTGTATCGAAAATATTAAGATTATTATTGTGTGCGAGCACAAAAACCTATATAAATAAGGTAATCGTATGAATAAATTGCCCGAAAGAATCAGAATTAAAGATATCGCGCGTCTGGCAGATGTATCAGTAGGAACGGTAGACCGTGTGATCCACAGTCGTAGCGGAGTATCGGAAGCAAGTAAGAAACGAGTGGAAGAAATTCTAAAACAGCTTGACTACCAGCCTAATATGTATGCCAGTGCGCTGGCTTCCAATAAGAAATATACGTTCATCTGCCTTTTGCCGGAACATTTGGAAGGTGAATACTGGACTGCCGTAGAACTGGGTATCCACGAGGCTATTGCTACCTATTCAGATTTTAATACCTCGGTGAAAATCAACTACTACGACCCATACGACTATCATTCCTTTGTTGATGCCAGCGAAACGATTATCACTCTTCAACCGGACGGAGTTATGGTGGCCCCCACCGCTCCGCAATATACGAAAGGATTCACCGACCAGCTGCACACACTAGACATACCTTATATATATATAGACTCGAATATCAAGGATGTTCCTCCCCTCGCCTTCTTCGGCCAGAACTCACGTCAGAGCGGATATTTTGCTGCACGGATGTTGATGCTGCTCGCCAGAGATGAAAAAGAAATCGTCATTTTCCGTAAAATACATGAAGGAATTGTCGGTTCTAACCAGCAAGAGAACAGAGAAATCGGATTCAGGCAGTACATGGAAGAATATCATCCGTCTTGTACTATACTGGAGCTCGACTTGCATGCCGAACGCAACGACGAAGACAATGAGATGCTGGATGAACTCTTCCGCACCCACCCGACAGTGAAGAACGGAATTACTTTTAACTCCAAAGTCTACATCGTGGGCGAATATCTGCAAAGTCACGGAAAGAAAGACTTCAACCTGATAGGTTATGACCTTCTCGAACGGAATGTCACCTGCTTGAAAGAAAGAAGTGTTTCCTTCCTCATTGCCCAGCAACCGGAATTGCAAGGTTTCAATGGTATTAAAGCTCTTTGCGACCACCTTATTTTCAAGAAAGAAGTGACCTGCATCAACTATATGCCAATTGACTTGTTGACAGTAGAAACCATTGATTATTACCATAGCAAATAACAACAAAAAAACAAATCCAACTAACAAGTACATGGAAACAAAGTATTTAAGAATTAATCCTGCCGACAACGTTGCCGTTGCCATTGTTAACCTCCCGGCAAGAGAGTATCTCTCCGTAGATGGAATAGAGATTACATTAAATGAAGACATCCCCGCAGGACACAAATTCGCATTAAAGAATTTCTCCGAAGGCGAAAACGTCATTAAATACGGCTATCCTATCGGACACGCCCTAATGGCAAAGAAACAAGGCGACTGGATGAACGAAACGAATATCAAAACGAACCTCGCCGGATTACTGGAATATACCTATAATCCGATTCAGGTCTCTTTGGATATCCCTCATAAAGACTTAACCTTCAAAGGCTACCGCCGCAAGAATGGCGATGTCGGCGTAAGAAATGAAATATGGATCATTCCGACTGTCGGTTGCGTAAATGGTATTATCGGACAATTAGCAGAAGGACTGCGCCGTGAAACAGCAGGAAAAGGCGTGGATGCAATCGTTGCTTTCCCACATAACTACGGCTGCTCACAGCTTGGCGACGACCATGAAAATACGAAAAAGATTCTTCGTGACATGGTGCTTCATCCCAATGCAGGTGCGGTGTTGGTAGTAGGTCTGGGTTGCGAGAATAACCAGCCGGATGTATTCCGTGAATTTCTAGGTGAGTACGACAAAGACCGTGTAAAATTCATGGTAACTCAAAAAGTAGGTGATGAATATGAAGAAGGAATGGAAATTCTGCGTGAATTGTATGCCAAAGTATCCAAAGATGAACGGACCGATGTTCCTTTGTCTGAACTCCGTGTGGGTCTGAAATGTGGTGGTTCTGACGGTTTCTCCGGCATTACAGCCAATCCGCTATTGGGTATGTTCTCCGACTTCCTGATTGCACAAGGCGGTACGAGTGTCCTGACCGAAGTGCCGGAAATGTTTGGTGCAGAGACTATCTTAATGAATCGTTGCTCAGACGAAGGCTTGTTCGAACAGACAGTACATTTGATTAATGATTTCAAAGAATACTTCCTGTCACACGGAGAGCCTGTTGGTGAAAATCCGTCTCCGGGAAACAAAGCCGGCGGTATCTCTACATTGGAAGAAAAAGCCTTAGGGTGTACACAGAAATGTGGTAAGAGTTATGTGTCCGGTGTAATGCCTTACGGCGAACGCCTGCAAAAGAAAGGACTTAACCTGCTTTCTGCTCCGGGCAATGACCTGGTAGCCGCTACTACCCTTGCCGCTTGCGGATGTCACATGGTACTTTTCACTACCGGACGTGGCACGCCTTTCGGTACCTTTGTCCCGACAATGAAGATTTCCACCAATTCAAATCTAGCGAAGAACAAACCGGGTTGGATTGACTTCAATGCAGGAGTAATCGTTGAGAACGAACCAATGGAAAAGACTTGCGAACGTTTTATCGACTACGTTATCAAAGTGGCGAGCGGTGAATTCGTTAACAATGAAAAGAAAGGTTATCGCGAAATAGCTATCTTCAAGACAGGCGTTACTTTATAAAAAGATCACCGATATAGATAAAAAAGAGTTGCTATCCCCATTCAATAATGTATTGAACCGGATAGCAACTCTTTCTTTGTTCTACGGTCACTCATTGAACATCCCAATCGTTCCATCAGCTGCAATCATTTCGGCTGTTATCTTCAACTTCCGACAACGGCCATTATTATAGAAGCTCACGCGGGCATTACCCGCTTTGTCCGGCAAGACTTCGGGATTCCAATACAATGTCCGTCGGTAATCTTCTTCTTTCGGCAATATGGAATAGTCAGGGTGATAAAATTCAGCCGGTTTGTTATAACCTTCCAACCAAGTCTTTCTGACTCCTTTCCCACCCTTCACGGAAATCTCTCCTTCCGGATAGGTTTCAATAAAAACAACACAACTGTACATTTCGTCTACTTCCAATGGAGACATTCGTGAATCTGCATAACGACACTTTGCCGACAATTCCTCATTGATATAAATCGACTTGATAGCTTCCAAGCGGAGTGTCTGATATCTGGTCTGATCTATTTCAGTAGCTTGTGTCTGTTCATAATTGATAACGTACAAAGGAGAACGCCCCTTATACTGTAGCCATTCGCCGTTACGATCAACCCTACGTATAAAATTCCGGTTCATACGAATCAACAATTCATGAATATCATCGCCTACATAATCCCCCTTGTCCTGAATATCATCTATTTCCGAAGACACATCGTAATAAGCAACCGACTTAGAACGATTTTCGAAAATGTCTTTCTCGCGACTCCATTTCTTCGCTTTTACAACAACCTCACCCAACCGGTGATTCTTCTCCTGTATGCCCCGTCGCGCCAACGAATCTTCATAGGCATCCATAAAACGATTGTAATCTACATCATTCATAACAACGGTGTCATTTTGAAGTCCCTGTTCAAATTCCGAAGTGTCCCTTCCGGAAACGCTAACTTGCATTTCACCTGCCAAATACCTTACGGGTTGAGGGCTAAAAACTCTATCAAGTATAATCCGGCAATCTTTCTTCTTCCCTTTCTCCATCACCGAAAGAATCAGATTCCATTTGCCTTCGATATTGGTAATGAAGGCAAAGCGCCCCAAACTATCCGTTTCGAGAAGACCGAATGAAGTCATTCCGGATGAAATTTCCTCTTCTCCCCGTTTCGCTAAGAAAGAAGACACTTGCATATTCGGTTTTGGTTTACCCCTAACGAATGAGACGACTTGTCCATGCACTTCTATTCCCTGTTCAGGCATATATTTTAATTCAAATGGCTCTACACCCGCTGCGTACTTCCATTTATAACGTCTCCATCCCTGAACCATCAACAAGCAATCCAAAGCCAACCTATGCTCCATGTCATTCACCTCGAAATAGTAAAGCGGTCGGTGAACATACCCTTTAATCTCCGACATCAGCAATAAATCCACTAACATAGAATGACGACTTTCCACTTCCTCCCACCCGTCACGTATAGAAACTGACATAGGAGTACTCACAGGATTACCTGTCGTATCACGAACTGAAAAATCTAACGTGACACGTTCAAACGGCTGATAACTTTCTTTGCTTTTGCGTACGTCAACTACCAGCAGTTCCGGTTTTCGCGTAAAGACAAGACGGTCGGCAATGATCTGTCCCGCAGTATCGAATAATACAAGTTGTACTACTCCCGGTGTCCATTCCGATTTGTCGAGTTTGAAGGAGACAGGAGTGTTCTTCCCCACATTTAACAGACAAGAATTTAATAGTTTTCCATGAGCAATCACAGCCAAGCCTAATAAGTTTGATGGTGTATATGTATTTTTCTGTACACTGACAGCTATACTATCTTCCGAGGTAAGATTATCAACGTGCAATACATACCCTTGCGAACGGACCTCCGGCAAGTCAAAACGATACTTCTTTCCACCAAGCTCCACTTCGGCTTTGTCAGCGTCTTCACCAGTAGGTATATAAGTAAATACGCCCCGCCCTTCATGTATAGTGGCAAAATGACCGATTTCTTCTTTTCTCCGATTGATAATCCTACCAAAGAGCGTTATGGGATTTCCGTAAGCATCAGTTGCTTCAAAAGCAACCTGTGAAGGAACACCTTTTACCAAATTTCCTCCTTCTGGAAAGAACTTTAAATTAACCTTTTTTGCCTTCATTGCTTTCTTTCTGGTCTGCGGATACTTGTAAACCGCATACTTTTGTATATTTTTCTCTTTATATTCACCCGGATTAGCAGGTTTATCAAAAACAGGAAGAACGCGTGAGAAAATAATCTCCTCCCCAAAATTCAACATATATTTCGTGTAGGCACGGACTTCATAAAAACCGGAATAGAAAGGAAGTTGCGTCAATTCGAAACTGCTGTGACAACGACCGTTCCGTATAGGTAATACTCGTTTTGAAATTATCTCACCACCAGGATTCAACAATTCTACATAGAGTGTTTTACTTAGCTCCGTCGGATGGTTCAGTCCGGGTGTGACGACATAGCATTGAAACCAAATAGGATCTCCCTGATAATAACTGGTATTATCAAAGTGTAAATAGACTTTTTCTTGCGGCAGTACATCCCCAAAATTCTGTATAGCATCGATATATCCGGCTATTTTTTGGACGAGGCTATCAGACGACATCTGGGCTTTCGATGAATATGGCAGTACTGACAATATAAATAGTAAAAGAACGAATATACCACCACGTTCCCAATATCGATCAATCGTATATTCTTGCTCATCAGTCAAGAACAATAGTTCGAGAAAGCCTTTCTTTGTCTCCATATTTTAGATTTTGCCATAAAGATATAAAAAATCACTAACAATCATTGCATTACCATTCATCAAAATCCGCGAAGGACAAATTAAACCATATCGTCGCCTGTTCTTTTAAATGTGACACGGAGTGTCTTATGGAACGGAATAAAACGGGAAACAACAGCAATGATGATTGATATAACCAGCAGATAGCCCAGTATTTCTTTCAGTGCGAGCAATAGACTTTGCTGTTGCAAGGTGGTATATAAAGAATTAGTTGCCAGTTGTGCCGCCTCGGCATTTCCGTGCCCCTGCGCCAGTGCGTTGTTCAAAGATTGGCTATACCGTGACGCTGCCAGTGGGTCGGCAGTCGTTATAGTCTCCGACAAAGAATACATATATTTTTGTTCCAGCCGGTACAGTACATTGCTATAAAACGAAGTAGCCATAATGGGCGTCAATACGGAACGGAAAATAATCAGAAAGAAAGCATTCGACAATAAGAATTTCGGATTCAAATCTTCTACGGCAAACAAGGCGAAAGCTATAATCAAAGTCAACATTCCCAAGCCACGAAAGAATAAGGGCAGGTATAACATTTCATAAGTGCTATTCGGAGAGATGCCGAAATACAGGATACCGAAGAAAATCACAAAGCAACTCATTCCCCCCGCTATCAGAAAGCGGAAACGCCAACGCTGCCAGCGAAACCACCAGAAGCAGATAAACGCACCGACTATATATCCGGGAAGCAGATAGATATAAAGAGAATAGGTATGCGTAGTGTCCACTTTCAGAATAATAGTCAGATAGTTAGTCAATAAAGTGGTTGATGTACTGAAAAACATGACAAGCATCATATAAAGATAGCCGACAATCGCTTTAGCCTGAAATAAGGGTGCAAGACTTACATAAGGTTTCTCCGAATGGCTCTGATACCAGATAAACAAGGCAATCAACATAGGAGCTATGATGATATATGCGCATACCTTGCCGGACGCCATCCAATCGAGCACTTTTCCATAATTGATAACATACATCAACATCAGCAGTCCGGTCGAGATAACAAACATTTCACGAATATGCAAGTCGGACAAGGCAACGGCTTTAACAGGGCGGTTATGACGGAAACAGATGATAACAAATAGAATAGCTATCAAAATCAGCATCATCATAAAATAATACATATATTTCCAGTTATAATAATATGCCAACAGAGCGGTTACCAACATCGAAGCCTGTCCCCCACCGTACACTAACGGATAAAAATAAGAATAAAACTCGCTACGCACATTCTTCCGGCTGAAAATCTTTTGGGCGTAACGGATAAACCACAGCATAAGAAATCCTTTTAAGAAGCCGACGGCAAAACTGCAAACAATCAAAATATCGGCATTCTGCGTACGGGCGCAAACCCAACTCAGGAAGAATTGCAGTATCAAGTCAATCAGCAACAGCGATTTCACGGAAAAGGCAGCAAGGACTTTAGGAATAATGGGATACGCGATAGCCATGCCTGCCGAAGCGGCATAATATCCCATTGTTATATCTTCCGAATTCGTACCGAGTGTATTCGAAACTTCGAGCATACTACCCGTATAAGAACCATTGAGCATAGTGACAGGAAGAATCACGACGAAGATACTGATAAGTCCAAGCCAATCGGGCACCCATTGGCGGACAGGTGCTTCCAACTCCTTCATCGTTATCATTTGCGCAGAGCTTCTGTTTCTACCATCATACCGGCTCTCAACTGTGCCATTTCTTCCGAAGAGACATCTTCCAGTTCAATCCGTACCGGTATCCGCTGTTGTACCTTTACAAAATTTCCGGCGGAGTTATCCGTAGGAACTAATGAATATTTGGAACCCGTCGCTTCGGAGATAGCGGTAACTTCTCCGTGGAAAATCTTTCCGGGCACTGCATCCACTTTTATACGCACTTGTTGGCCGATATAGATATTGGCAATCTGCGTTTCTTTATAATTGGCGGTTATCCATTTGTCCTTGTTGCGTACCAGATAAGAAATGGTTTGTCCGGTCTGTACATACTGACCGGGTTCCAAAGTCCGCCTGCCCATGTATCCGTCATAGGGAGCCGTAAGAACCGTATAAGACAAATTCAATTTAGCCAGATCGAGGTCTGCTTCCTTACGCAAAATGGTGGCTTCCGCACTCGTTGTTTTCTTACTTGTTTCCGTATATTGTGAGAGTACCGACTGTTTCTGAGCAACCAGTGCCTGATTACGCGCCTTTGCCGCTTCATAGGCAGCTTTAATTTGCTCAAACTGTTGCTCCGGGACGGATTCTTCTTTCAACAAACGTTCAAAGCGATGATAATCCTGCTCTAGTTGCCAGAGTTTCGTTTTTGCTTCGGCAATGTTGGCATCCTGCACGGCGATATTTGTATGGGCAGTCTCAATGCCCGAATGAAGCACTTCTTGTGAGCCATGTGCATCCAACAAAGCAGCTTCCGCTTCCTTCACCTTGATTTGATATTCACGGTTGTCAAGCACCAGTAAAGTATCCCCTTGACGCACATATTGATGTTCTTTAAAACATACCTCTTTTATATAACCCGAAGCCCGTACATTCAAGGGCGCTACATATTGGTCTACAAAAGCGTCATTCGTCACTTCATAATTTACATAACGCCAAAAGTAAGTGGCAGTCCACCAAAGGCCGGAACCTGCCAGACAGATACATACCAAATTTAAAATAATATTGCGGGTTCTGAGCTTTTTCAGCTTCTTCTGTTTTTCTTTCAATTGATTTGCCATATCTGTTTTGTATATTAAAGACGACCACAAGCCTTCTGAAGTTGATAATAAGTATAAATCACACGGGTGCGTGCAGTAACCAACTGCAACTCGACATTCAGGCGGACGGAATTTGCGTCGAGCAAATCAGTCAGGATAGCCAGTTGATTCAGATAGCGGTTCTGCATGATACGGTAATTTTCTTCCGCCTGCCGGACGGACAGTTTCAAAGCCTCTACCCTCTGCATGGCTTCTCGATGCCGTAAGAATGCGGAACGTACTTCCATGCGGATTCCCTGCATTTTCTGCTCTTCCTCGTTCTTCCGCAAAGACATCCTCATTTTGCTCTCTTTTATTTTATGATTGTTCTTATACAATGAGGATAAAGGATAAGAAACCGATACGCCCACATTCCAGTTGTTATTGTACATATCCGCCAAGGTACGCGAGACAGGGCGTGCCAATGTATTCGATGCATATAACGATATACCGGGTAATGAGAAAGACTTGGTTGAACGGATTTCATTCCTTGCCAGTTCCGTTTGTGCACGAAGCAATTTCATCACCGGGTTGTTCGCATAAGCCTGAACGATATAATCATCATAAGATTGCAAGGCAACTGCTCGATAAAGCAGGGCAGTATCTGGCCGCAATAATACATTCTCGTCCTGCCCCAACAGAATATCGAGTTGCTGCGATACAAGCACAATACTGTTTTCCGTTTCCTGCAAAGACAGGCGGTCGTTAGTCAACTGCATCTCACTTCGCAATACATCATTATTAGTAATCAGCCCTTCCTTTTTCATCCGCCGTATATCATACAACCGAAGTTCCGATTCTTCAATGTTTCGCATCAGTATCTCATGCTGCTTAAAGAGGCTGAAGAGATTCATATACTGATTCAGCAGTTTCAGTTTAATCTCCGCCCGGTCGGTCAAAGTCTGCAATTCGGCGACTTGCTTTTCAATATCCGCCTTATGGATAGCACTTCGGATTTTACCGCCCTGATAGAGAGGTTGTGCCAAATCAATCGCATAATTTTGTGACCAGTCCGGCGCGTCCGGGTAGAGAGGTGCGGACAGTCCCCGTTCCCAAACGACGGGTTGACCGACGAATCCGCCTTTCAGTCCAATCTGTAGTTCCGGTAGTCGCGCAGTTCTTGCAGTCCGTGTCCGTTCCTGTGCCATAGATTCTTTCATTGCATCCGCCTGAAGTTGCAGGCTATATTGTACGCCCCGTTCAAAGAGCTGGTCGACAGTAAGAAATAAAGAGTCTGTTTGTGCGTGCATCAATTGGGGAAAAGAAAACAGGCTGAATAAAATGACCGGATATAGTTTATATTTTTTCAAGAACATCATAAACACTGTTTAATTCAGACAACATGGTTTCAATACTTTCAATACCGATAATGTGTTCTGCATATACATAAACCTAGTCTAAAACCGGACGAATCTGCTCTTTAAACTCTTCACCCGCCGGAGTCAGAAACACCAGTTTATTACGACGGTCGTTCGGGTCTTCTTTCCGGCAGACAACAGAGGGATTGATAATACGGGCGTACATGCCATTGCGGATTTATCGGAACTGAAGAACAATAAGAAATTGCCTTACGAAGTAAAAATCAAACTGAAAGGCTCGCAATCCATTAACTTCATCCCATTGGGTAAAACAACCCGCGTCGACTTGAAAGCCAATTGGAACACACCGAGCTTTACAGGAAGCTATTTACCCAATAACCGGGATATTACCGAGAAAGAATTTTCGGCACAATGGCAAGTCTTGAACTTGAACCGGAATTACTCACAAGTAATGATTGACTATACCAATTTTAATATTAAAAATATAGATAATTCCAGTTTCGGCGTCAATTTCAAGATTCCGGTAGAGCAGTATCAGCAATCCATGCGTTCCGCAAAGTATGCTATCCTGATTATCCTGTTGACATTCGGCGTTATCTTCTTCACTGAAATCATGAATAAAACCCGTATTCATGCTTTACTGTATTTGTTAGTGGGATTGGCACTCTGTCTATTTTACAGTTTGCTCCTCTCCTTCTCCGAACACATCGGCTTCAACCCTGCCTATCTGTTATCTGCTACACTGACTATTATACTGGTAGGCGGATATATGTTTGGCATCACCAAGAGAAAGAAACCTTCATTAATCATGTCTGGGTTATTGGGAGTACTCTATCTTTATATATTTGTCCTTATCCAGTTAGAGACTTTTGCTCTGTTGACAGGCAGCTTGGGATTATTTATTATCCTGGCAATGGTGATGTATTTCTCAAAGAAAATAGATTGGTTCAATGAATAATCAGCTTTTCTTCTGAAACACTTGACAAACGACTTTTTATTTGGTATTTTTGAGGAAAGAAAAGTGATAAACAACATGAATAGTATTAAAGAGATAATAGATACATATTGATATTTAAACTGATATTCTTTAGTATCAGAGCAGATCTATAAAATCTTACCCAAGTTTACTAACATCAACGTATTCTTGGGTAAGTTTGTATATGCAAGTAACTGCTCATCAGAAGTATATAGCTACTTCCTAAACATAAGACATTTTCAAAATTAAGAACTTTTTATTATACGACCAATAGAATGGAATTTACTTTCGTATCACGGAAAAAGACATTGCTATGATATTGGCTCTTACAACATTGATTACAGACGCTTTGTGTTTTCCCTCCGCAAGCAGCGAACTTAGCCATTTGGGAGAATGTTTCCAATGACTTTATGCTTAATACTTTTTGCTTGACCAAGTTGTCACGTATAATAATCCATCCTCAAAATCTCACCAAGTCTTTGTCAGGCAATTTGTATAACTCAAGTTTACAATACGCATAGTTTGCTATTTTTTGACGTCAATGCGATCATTTTTACCTCATTACAAGCCTATTGGCTGCTTTATAGTTAACGGAACTAAAGCTAGGGAAAGCCCTATGGAGACACTTAAAACAGATAACTCTGTAACATAACTTACCATGTTTTCAGCACAGACAAGAGTTCGGATAAAGAGAGCCGATAACCAGCTCTCAAATCCAATAAAGATTGAACTCCTTCCGGAGTGTTATCGAAAGACCGATGAGACAACTCTTACTATTTGCATAGACCATAGAAGATGATTTTACCAAAAAGAGACCATCTATCTTTTTGTTGTTAGACAGCCTCACTATCCCACTCAAACAGTGACACCTTCCTCAGAAAATAGTGTCACTATTCTTATTTGTCTTTTTTATTATCTTCATGCAGTATTTCAATATCTCAAGTATTTACTTATTGTACGTACACCTTAATTTTGAAAATTAACAATCTAATTTTTAACAGTATGAAAACTTTAATTGAAATGAAAAAAGTATATTGTTTTAATCGTTTCGTTTTATTCGTAATGGTACTAAGCTTGGCTACCACCTTTACTTCGTGTAGTAATGATGACGATGAGGATATTCCTGTATATTCTCTTAAAGACGTAGAAGGAAACTACTTGGGTAAAATGACAACCGAATCAGCCCCTGTCATCCCCACAGAAAATGCTGGTGAAAGTGAAGAACCAGTAGGAATTGAAGTAAACGCAGAAGTAAAAGACAACGAAATTGCTATCAATAAATTTCCTGTTGACGACCTGATTAAAAGTATCATCGAAGATCCGGACCAAGCTGAAATTATTATTAAAGCTATCGGAGATATCAATTACAAAATTCCCTACACAGCTACTTTCAACGAAAACAAAGATAACATCTTACTTCAACTTCAACCCGAACCTCTAGAAATTAAATTTGATCCTTCGACTCAACTAACAGCAAATGAAAAAGAACTAACCGAAATTACTGTGATAGTAACTGTTCAGGCAGACGAAAAAGGAGATTTTGCCTATAATGGAAAAACATTAAAATTTGCTATAAAAGCGACAAAGGTAGAAGTGGGTAATACAACTTTAGATAAGTTCCCCATTACTACATTCAACTTCGATATGAGCAAAAAATAGGTAAATACTTATTTGCTATAAAACGATCAAAGAGCATGTCATACGTATATATGACACGCTCTTTTTTATATATCACAAAACATGATTAGGAATACAGTATTAACAAAACATAATTTTACAACACCAACCACCACCTTTACAATACCATATTACCAAATTCAGTCATTTACTATAATAAAACGGTCCTTTTATTATTACTTATCATTATTTTTACACCGAAGTAACAATAGATACCTTCTGACAACAAAAGACGTTTTACATAATTATTCACTTTATATATGAGAAAACGCAAACAGGTGCTAATTAGGAGCTCTCTCAATAGCACCATACAAACAATACGCTCACCTCCCACATCGTGCCGCATTCATAATATGCGACATTCAACAAATAAGAAAAACTGATTTATTAATTATTGTTACTTGGAGGAAATTCACCATTCCTTGAAAAATGATTCAAAATGTTAGGATTTAGACTCTACATATAGACCTCGTTTTCCAGATATTGACCTTCAAAAAGTAAATAATCTCAAACATTATTCTACTCGAGTTTATCAATGTACAACTATGAGATCATAGTTACAGTGAGCTTCCTCTTTTTTCTCAAACAAAAGGAGTGGGTCAATTCCCACTAAGTGGCGTTTCTAAAAAACGAATTGATATGAAATACTTAATAACAACGTCACTCCTCACTTCTATCATTATAGTAATAGCTATCCCCAATTTATTAAACTCCATTCTTCTATTAACAGCAGGAGGAGTCTCATTATACTGGTCCTTATCCTATTTTATCACCATGCAAAAAGAAACAAATCTTTTGAAGGAAGAGAATCTGTATTTTATAGATTCTTTTCAAAGCATACGTATTCCTATTACTCAGATTCATATCTCTTTGCAAATGATATGCAACAAGCATTACCCTGAAGAAATCAGACAGGAACTATTACGCAGTATAGATTGTCTCAATGAGCATCTATACAGATTAATGAACCTAAAACAATTGTTTATTCATCCCCAAAGCATAGATATTGCAGAGTATGAACTAGGATATTTTCTTAAAGACAGAGTCAATTCACTAAAAGATCATGCCGCAAATAAGCAGGTAAAATTAAAAGTTAAAACTGAATTTCATTATGCCAGTGCATGGATCGACCAAAGTAAAATATCTCCAGTCATCGACAAATTTATTAAGAACGCTATCGACTATACCGAACCGAAAAAAACAATTATACTCTCAATCTCTCTAAGTACAGAACACTGGAAAATCAGCATAAACAACTTCGAAAATAGAAAACTGATACAATGCTATAAATGCAAAAGACATCCGTTGCTCAAACGGAAGGAAGAACTTGAATATGATTTTGCAAAAAGTATATTTTGCAAAAAACTGACAGAATTATGCAACGGGAAGATTCTTATCAATCATTTAAACCACAATGTTTCATTGAATTTCCCACTAAAGCATTCATACAAAAATGTACCCGAACGCCCTAGAATACATATCAATGAAAATCAAGAAGAGAAAAAAATAGATAATTTATTCCACAAGATTCCTCCCCAAAGAGGCTCAACCAAGCCTACTATTATCATTGCTGACAGTAATGAAAATTTCAGGTTTTATCTGGAAGCGCATTTATCAAAAGACTACATTATAAAGAGTTTCGAAAATGGTTCAGAAGTACTGGAAAGTATAAAGGAGGAACATCCGGATTTAATCATTAGCGATACCGTACTGCACGGGATGAGTGGAAATGAACTATCGTCAAGATTGAAAACATCCGGAGATACTTCCATTATTCCTATTATCCTTTACGGCTCCCACATTGATATAGACCGACGTTACAAAAGAGAGACATCTCTGGCTGATACATTTCTGTATATTCCTTTCCATATAGAAGATTTAAAAATAGAAATAACTGTTCTTATTAGAAATAGTCGTTTCCTTAGAAAAGCATTTTTACAACAAATATTCGGTGAACAATTTATAAGGATACAGACAACAAAAAACTTAGATAACGCTAATTGCACATTTATTAACAAAGTGAAAGAATTCATTTTAGAGAATATAGACAGAGAGGACCTGACTATTGACGACATAGCTTCACAATTATGTATGAGTAGAACCGCTTTCTACAATAAATGGAAATTACTGACAGGAGAAGCTCCCAAATTCTTTATCTACCGTATCCGCATGGAAAAAGCCCGCGAACTGTTAGAAAGCGGAAAATGTCCTGTAAATGTAGTGCCGGAGATGATCGGACTTAGAAACTTAAAAAACTTTCGTAACAGATATAAAGAGTATTTCAAAATAACACCCTGTAAATCTATAAAAAAGGAATAGAGTGACTACATTATTGACAAAAGAAATAAGAAAGAGAGTGGACATATAATCAAAACACACTCTTTTTTCTTATTTTTGTAAAAAACAAACTATATGAAAACAACTACAGCTGAAAACATTCGAAAAGAACTAAAAGCACTAGCAGATCCGAAATATCGAAAATTCCACTCTTACCTACTCCCTGGAACCGACAATATTCTTGGTGTGCGTATACCTCAACTGCGGACAATGGCAAAAGAAATAATCAAGAAAGATGATTGGCGTCCATTTGTCGAAACAGCCAATACCAATTATTATGAAGAAACAATGCTTCAGGGAATGATTATTGGCTTAGCCAAAATGAATCTTGACGAACAGATTAACTATATAAGCCTGTTTATTCCTCGAATCAACAATTGGGCAGTATGCGATATTTTTAGCAGTGAACTTAAAACAGCCGTACGAAAAGGAAAAGAAACCGTATGGCAATTTATCCAGCCTTATCTGAAATCACAAAAGGAATTTGAAATACGTTTCGGCATTGTAATGTTATTCCATTATATAAACGAAGAGCATATTGATTCATTATTAGCATATGCCGATCTATTTAAGCATGAAGCCTATTACGCACGCATGGCTATGGCATGGATGATCTCTATCTGCTTTATTAAATTTCCGCAAAAGACAATGAAATACCTGCAACAAAGCAAACTGGACGATTGGACTTACAACAAGGCAATACAGAAAACAATCGAATCTCTCCGCATAAATAAGGAAACAAAAGACACCCTCCGTACAATGAAAAGACGATAACGCTTCTATTACAAGCAACTTATGATAAAAAAGGAACTAATCTATTAGTTCCTTTTTATTTTTTTCGTCTGCGTCTGCGTCTCTGTTGTTTCTGGCGGTTGTATCGCTGCCACCTCTTATAAATCATCCAACCACTCATCAAAGCAACAACAATAAAGATAAGAATAGTAATGCCCACCCCTAAATTATCCCCCTTGATACGTGACCAAATATCAAGAACTTCTTTCGTCTTATCTCCGAAGTCACGAATCATAGCACACCGTTCCACTACTTTACGATCCGGATATTGAATCTTGTCTATCTGAATACTGTCCGCACCCGGTCCGAAAAAATAACTCAAATCAGCATAATAATCAAGGGTAGTATCTACCTTTTCTTCCAGAATTTCAGGAGTAGCTATCGAACTTACATATCCACAAAAATCCATGTTGCGCAAAGCAATATCCGGACGACACATAAAGTTTATAAAATAACTGGCAGCCTGCGGATTCTTTGCATATTTCGGAATCACCCAACCGTCATACCAGATATTACTACCTTCATCGGGAACTTCATAGTCTAAGTCTACTCCTACCGCATTCGCTTCCTCAATTGCCCATATTGCATCGCCGCTCCAAGTCATATTCAGCCAAGCTTTATTCTTCGTCATCATCTCTTTTCCGAAATCAGCTTCCCAACCTGCAATATTAGGTTTCAGGGCTTTCAGATATTTTTCCGCAAGTTCCATGGCCTGCGGAGAATAGTCGTTCATCAATTCTTCAACCGTAACTGTCCCTTGCTCCAGTTCCTTGGCATGAGCATGGATGATAGCTGTTCCGTAAGCATCGCGATAACTATCCTTCATCAGTATTTTTCCGGCATGTTTCTTATTCCAAAGACATTCCCAAGACGACGCAACCGAATCAGAAACATAAGCCCGATTATAAAGGATTCCCGCAGTTCCCCACATATAGCATACCGCATAGTGGCTGGCTTCTTCACCCGGCTGACTCAATTTATTGATCTGTTCCCGAATAAACGGAGACACATTGTTCATATAATTGGGAGAATACGCAAAGTTCGTATCAATAGGCAGTAGTAGATGTTTCTTCAACATACGTTCGATAATATACTCCGAAGGACAGACCACATCAAAATCCTCATGGCCTTTTTCAATCTTCGTCAGCATAATCTCGTTTATGTCGAATGTCTGATAAACAATACGGATATTTTCACCGGTTTGCTCCTTATAATACGTCTGGAAATCTTCGAGAACACCATCCCCGATATAATCCGCCCAGTTGTAGATTTTAAGGACCCGCTCACGCGGTTCACCGGAATTGTAGCAACCGGTCAAAGTCAGTAAAAACAGGATAACAGGAATTATTCTTTTCATATTATTTACGTAGCACATTTTAGTATTCCATTAATCTTTCTTCTGCGTTTTACCGGCACGGTAATTGATAGCAATAAGCAAAGCCAGCACTACCACAAAAATAATAGCGGAAAGCGGGCGAAGCTCCGGCGTTAAACCACCTTTACGGGCATCAGCATATATATAAGTAGAAAGTGTTTCCAAGCCTTGGTTACCGATAGTAAATACAGTTACGGCAAAATCATCAATAGAGAGTGTCAATGCAAGCATGAAGCCACTAATCATTCCCGGACGAACCTCCGGAATAATTACTTTCCACAAGGCTTGCATGGGAGTAGCTCCCAAATCAAGGGCAGCTTCATAAATATTCGGATTCATCTGCTTCAAACGGGGCAAAACACTTAATACGACATACGGTGTACAGAATGTAATGTGTGCCAATACAACTGTCGTGTATCCCTGTGTGATTCCCAACGAAACAAACAAAAGGAAAAGAGAAATACCGGTTATAATATCACCATTCAGAATAGGTATGTTATTCACAAAACCAATCGCCTTTCGTGAGCGGGATTTCAAATTAAAGATACCGATAGCGGCAATACTTCCCAGCAATGTAGATGCAGTTGCAGCAAGCAAAGCAATAGTAATCGTATTAATCAGTGCATTCATCAAAGAGTGATGTGCACCTGTTGTGAAAAGCGAAGAATATAATTTAGTAGAAAAGCCTGTCCAGTTACCCAAAACTTTAGCTTCAGTAAATGAATAAATGACGATAATTACGATGGGAGAATAAAGCAACAACAGCAATATCCACAAATAAGTCTGTGCAAATATTTTCTTTACCATAGCCCACCTCCTTCGTTAGAGTTATCTTTATCATCTGTACTGAAAAGTGAAGTAGCGGCTATCAGCAACAACATTATCAACGAAAGTGCTGCTCCATAATTCCACATACTGTTATTTATATTCTCCTGAATGGTCGTACCAAAAAGTTTGATGTTGTTCATCGTCAGCAATTCGGCAATAGCGAACGTCGAAATAGTCGGCATAAAAACCATCATGATCCCACTCATCACGCCCGGCATGGAAAGCGGAAGCACTGCTTTCAGAAAAACTTGCAGGGGATTGGCTCCCAAATCCTGCGCCGCCTCAATATAGCTATGATCCATTTTTTGCAACGTATTATAAATAGGATAAATCATAAAAGGGATAAAGTTATACACCATACCGAATATCAATGCTCCTTCACCCAACGGTACACTAAAGAAGTCGAACAGAGCAACAGTAGCTAGAGTCCGCACAAGAATATTTACCCACATCGGCAGGATAAACAATACGACCATTGTTCTAGAACGGTTCAGTTTGCTGTTACTAAGTATCCAGGCAGCGGGATAACCCAGCAAAATACAAATAAGTGTAGTAATGATGGCAATACCTATGGAGTAGACGAAGGTATTGATTGCTTCGGGATGTTCGAAAAACTTCTGAAAATTGGCAAACGTCAGATGCCCGTTATCATCAGTAAAAGCATACACAACAATTAGGACCAACGGTATAATCACAAAGATCGCCGAAAAAATAATGTAAGGGAGGGTCCAACTCTTACGTGATGACAAAAAGACTAAAAACCTCTTATTCACTTCCTTTCCTGTTAATCGGTTATTTTAATTACACGAATAGCATCCGGGGGGATAGTAATACCTACACGGTCACCATCATCCCATACATCATTCGTATCTACAAACACATTCTCGTCCCAATCGGAAAAAACAGTCAGATGATAATGATCTCCCTTATAAAGAATAAATTTCACTTCACCTGTCAATGTACCGTCCTCTTCATTATCCTGAAGAACCACTTTGTCAAAGTCTACCTCCACTTTGACATCCTCATTGGATTCTATTCCTTCTACCGGAACACATTCGAAGTTACATCCCAGAAATTCCACATGAGTAGTATCCAGCAATTTACCTTCAAACGTGTTACAGCCACGTTCTTTCTTCATAATATGAATATCAAACGGCTTTACCAACAGACCGACTTCGGCTCCTACTTCGAAATGATGATAATCCTGTACGAGGAATTCATAACCTCCGCAAAGCACGGTCATTTCATAGTGGACACCTTTAAAAATAGAGGTCTGAACAACACCAGTCAACTGCGCCATATCCGAAACGGGGAAGATATAAAGGTCTTCCGGACGAATGACTACATCTACCGGAGTATTCTCACCAAAACCTTCATCCACACATTCAAATTCCGTACCACAGAAACGTACCAGTTTGTCATGTATCATCGTACCGTTAAGAATATTGCTTTCTCCGATAAAATTCGCCACAAACGAATTGATAGGCTCATTATAAATATCAATCGGCGTACCGATCTGCTGAATCTTTCCCTCACTCATTACGACGATAGTATCACTCAAAGTCAATGCTTCCTCTTGATCGTGAGTTACATATACAAATGTAATACCCAAAGATTTATGCATTTCCTTGAGTTCCATTTGCATATCCTTACGCATTTTCAGATCGAGTGCAGCCAACGGTTCATCCAAAAGCAGTACTTCCGGCTCATTGACAATAGCCCGAGCAATAGCCACACGCTGTTGCTGATCGCCGGAAAGAGAATCGACATCACGGTATTCATAATCCGTCATACCTACCATTTTCAAAGCAGCTTTCACCTTCTTCCCAATAGTCTGTTTGGGTGTCTTTTTCAACTTTAAACCAAAAGCAATGTTGTCGTATACATTCAAATGCGGAAATAGGGCATATTTCTGAAATACCGTATTCACCGGGCGTTTGTGGGGTGGAGTTTGTGTGATTTCCTTACCCGAAATTCGGATTTCGCCTTCCGAAGCCGTCTGAAAACCGGCAATGAGACGCAACAACGTGGTCTTCCCGCAACCGGAAGGTCCGAGTATTGTAACAAACTCTCCCTTTTTCACGTTCAGAGTCACATCATCCAATGCCGTTTTCTCGCCAAAATACTTCGATACATGGCTCACCTCAATGATGGATTTATCTTCTTGCATATTCATACTAAAGTTTGGGTTGCAAAGGTACACATTTCTGCGGTTTTCACCTACGTGTTAATCTAATATAACAGTGTTTTTCGAGGCCAGATAGAAAAATAATCTATCTTTGCATAAATATTTATTCACTAATCTTACAAAAGCATGAAAAAATTAAGTTATTTAGTCATTGCAACGGCAGCCTTAGGTATGGTAGCTTGTACCGGTGGAAACAAAGCCGGCTATGTTGTTACAGGTACAGTAGAAGGTGCAGCCGATGGTGACACCGTTTATCTTCAAGAAGCTAATGGCAGAAATCTGATCAAACTCGATACAGCCGTGATTTCTAAGGGCACGTTTACTTTCGAAGGAACACAAGATTCGATAGTAAGCCGTTATGTCACTTGCGAAGTAAACGGAGAACCGTTGATGATTGATTTCTTCCTCGAAAACGGAAAGATCAATATTGCCTTAAGCAAAAATGATGACTCTGCCACCGGTACAGCCAACAATGACGCTTACCAGGAACTCAGAGGACAGATCAATGATATCAGCAAAAAGATGAATGCCATCTATGAAGCAATGGGTGACACTACATTGAGTGACGAACAAAAAGAAGCGAAACAGAAAGAAGGCGCTCAATTGGAGGAACAATATGACAATGCCATCAAAGAAGCTGTAAAAAAGAATATTACTAACCCAGTAGGAATATTCTTGTTCAAACAGACTTTCTACAACAACTCCACTGCCGAAAATACAGAATTGCTGGAACAAATCCCGGCTAACTTTCAGAACGATGAAGCAATCGTAAAAATCAAAGAACTGACTGACAAGCAGAAAAAAACTGCCGTTGGTACGAAATTCATTGATTTCGAGATGAAGACTCCGGATGGAAAACCTGTAAAACTATCGGATTACGTAGGTAAAGGTAAAGTGGTATTGGTTGACTTCTGGGCAAGCTGGTGCGGTCCTTGCCGTCGTGAAATGCCTAACTTGGTAGAAACTTATGCCAAATATAAAGGTAAAAACTTCGAAATCGTAGGTGTATCTCTCGATCAGGATGATGCTGCATGGAAAGATGCCATCAAAAAGCTGAACATGACTTGGCCGCAAATGTCCGACCTTAAATTCTGGCAGAGTGAAGGTGCACAACTTTATGCTGTAAACAGTATTCCTCACACTGTTTTGATTGACGGTGAAGGTACTATTATCGCACGTGGTCTCCATGGAGAAGAACTACAAGCCAAAATAGCAGAAGTTGTAAAATAAGTCACCACTATTAATCTGTGGTGGAACAGACTGTGTTGAAGCTCTTTGTAGCAAACAGAAAAAATTTAGCCCCTGCATCCTCAGAGATTGCAGGGGCTAATTTTTATATCTAAAGTAGCAGGGAGAATCCTCCCCCTACCTTACATTTTCAATTAAACAAACCAGCGAACATAGCAGAAGTCTTGACGATGTGGAAGTTCCGGATTTTTCGGGAACATACGGTAAGACACCTTGAAGCTACCTGCATTCGACAGGCTATGTTTAACCTGGAATGTATACAAGTCGCCTTCTTTCTTTATCACATTGAACGGCTCTACCGAGTAAACATGTTGTTTACCGTCCGCAGTCGTATAAGTAGTAACCAATTCCAGTCCTACTGCATCATTCAGACCTTTTTCATCGATTACATAAGTGATTGTATATTCTTTTCCGCTTTCGATATCGCCTTTCTTCAGTTCTTCTACCTTATCACAAGATACGATCTCGATAGAATCCCATTTAGCAACCACTTCCTCTTTCCATGCTGCGATTTCTTTCGCTTTCGCATTGTCATTAGCAGCCAAAGCGTGGAAACGTTTTGCTTGCTTGCAATAGAATTTGCTATAATAGTCGTCCAACTGACGCTTCATTGTATAATGAGGAGCGATTTGTGCGATAGAATTCTTCACAACCTTAATCCAGCCTTCAGAATATCCCTTCTTGTTACGAGCATAGTACAACGGCAGGATTTCAGTTTCAAGGATACTGTAAATAGTAGCAGCATCCAACTGGTCTTGATGTTCCTGATTCTGGTAAGTGCGTTTTTCAGTCAACGCCCAACCTGCACCTTCACGGTAACCTTCCAGCCACCATC